>Ga0131853_10009030_pt1 | contig 18192 bp, 22 predicted proteins | sample TergutLab28metaG_FD_92764 | JGI IMG/M metagenome (GOLD analysis project Ga0131853, IMG submission 92764) | Labiotermes labralis P1 segment gut microbial communities from Petit-Saut dam, French Guiana - Lab288 P1 (version 2) (version 2) | ecosystem: Host-associated > Arthropoda: Insects >... | reverse complement strand
GGCTTCAGTGTATAAGAGTTTAAAATTTTCCTATTTTTGCCGACAACATCAATAAGTTCATTAATTTCAAAAGAAAGTTTATAAAGAGCTTCTGTAGGGGTCGTTACTTGTAACGACCCATGCGTAGCGTTATTAATAACGCTCCCTACAAGCCGCCTCTCCCTAACAAACCCTATAAAACAAAAAGGCAGAGAACCTGCCAAAACTACAATACTAATTATCAAAAACATAGTCAAGTTTTCGAAGAACCAATGCCCTAACCCCGCACCAACCAAACACGCTACCGCTGCCACAAAAATCGGCCTGAAATTAAAAATCTTAAACGGGCGTTTCACAGGTTAACAGTCTACCTCTTTTGTTTTAGTATTAGTTTTCTATTATATCATCAAATTTTGGATTATCGTTTCTAATGCTGAGCTTGAAACAATCTTTTATTATTCCACCATTTTCTAGTCTATCTAAAATCATTTTATAGTATGGCTTATGTAATTCAGAACTTATAAAGTGACGTCCTAGCTTTTTGCAAAGCAAAAGTTCATTTCCACTACCACCAAACAGAATTTGAACAACATCGTTCTTCTGTGTTGTTGCTTTAATAAACATCTCAACAAGGTCTTGAGGGATTTGACAAGCATGAAAAGTTTTATCTTTTGAAACGTTTTTAACCAAGTCAAAATAGAACCATGAATATGGCATTCTTCCTTTTGAGCCATTTTCTATATTTTTCATGATACGCTTATCTGTTGGGTTTTGATACGGCAACGCAACATTATTCTTATAAAACTTATTTGTCTTTGATTTTGTTGCATGCAATATATTCCTGTGTGCAGTTGTGAATTTTTGAGAAGAATGACCTATGTTTGAATTATAAACCCAAACATACTCGTGAACATTGTAAGCAGCATCGTCTAAATATTTCACACGCAAATAAGCATTTTGTTTTGGGTAGTTTAACATAAATAAATTGCCTTCGGGCTTCAAAACACGCATGCATTCTTTAGTCAACTTAATATACCAGTCAATATATTTATTCCACTTCTGAGTGTATTTTGCTCCGTTGTAGTTAATTCCAACGTTATAATCAGGGTCACCAAAAATCATGTCAACCGAATTATCTGGCAGACGTTTTAAAGTAAACAACACATCTTCATTAAAAACTTCATTTAATGGTAGTTTAAACATGATTATTCCTCCCTTAAATATGGTGCAAGTTCTAAGGACAATTCTCCTTTTGTAGGAGCACAAATACCACGCGTTCTTGTAAACTTTTGAATTACTGATGTAATTAGGTCTACATCAATTGCTCCACCAGTTTGCGTTTTAGACACTATGTCTTCATAGAATTTTGAAATCATGATTGGTGCATTGATAATAGATAGAATCGTGTTAGTTCGACCTGTTGTGCTTTTAGAGTAAGAAGCAGAAAACAACTCAGGCTTTTTCGTATAGTATTTCACATCCTCATTCCACCCTAAAAGGTCCACAAAATAAAGAAACTGTTTTAATGTTGGACTTCTTTCATCATTAAACTGTTTTTTGAAACCTTCTTTTCTAATCTTTTCTAAGTCGCTAATAACCTTATTTATCGCAACAGAAGGACGATAGCGAAACTTTCCTTTTTCTTCTGTGTGGTCTCTAAAAAAACAAAGCCTATAAAGTAAAACCGAAGTTTGCTTAAAAACTTCTTTATTTACTAAATAAGTTTTAAACATATACGTCCACATATCTTGAAAAGAATATTTCTCTGTCATCTCTTTGCCACCAAAAGAAACAATAGGATACATATCATTGGTATTAGGGTTTTGACGACTTGCTTCCTTTCCTGGTTTCAAAAATGCTACCTCAATCCCATCAGAAAAATTAACGACTTTCTTTGCTTTTCTTTCTTGCGTTCCAATTGGAAAACCGATTGCCTCTTCTATAAGCCCTCTTTTTCTTTTAAGAAAGATGTCTATTTCATTCTTGTCTTTAAGCACTTTCGTTTCTAAAGCTACAACCATCTACTACTCCCTATTTAATTATTATAACATAAAAGGCTATAGAATTATATCCCTAAAAAGTTCTGACTCCCTAAAACTCTTCTTTGCGTCTTCTAGAGTTTCAGGCAAAAGTTCGATGTCCATGTCTTTTTCCCATGCGTTTTTTGTTGTTGCAGATGGACACTTCAACATATGTTCAATGCCATACATTCCCGCTCTTAAAATCGCCAGCAATCCTAGATATGGGTTCATCAAGCAATCTGGATTTCTAAGTTCAATTCGCCTTGCCTTTTCCCTTGCATGTGGAACGCGCACCATCGCACTGCGATTGTTATGCCCCCAGCAAATATTCACTGGTGTTTCGTAGCCTCTTATAAGTCTTTTATAAGAATTATCATGCGAATTCATCACACAAGAAAGCGCATCTGCATGCTCCAAAATTCCTGCAAGGAAATGTTTCGCGGTTTCAGATAACTCGTCCCCTGTTGCAAAAACATTCTTATTGTCTTTTGAAATTGAAATATTTGTGTGGCAACCGTTTCCAGAAATTCCGCCAAATGGCTTAGGCTCGAAATTTGCAACAAGACCCTTCTTTTCTGCAACCTTTAAAACAACCAAATAGTGCAAAATTAAGTCGTCGCTTGAAGCAAGTGCGTCTTTATGTTTAACACAAATTTCATATTGGCTCGGTGCACGCTCGTGATGGAATGCAAGCGGAACAATTCCAACTCTTTCAAGTTCAAAACACATCTCCCTAACAACCTTGCTCCCACCATCTAATTTCGGAAGAACATCAACATATAGCCCGTCGTCTAAAAACTCGCCGTCTTTAAGCAAAAAGAACTCTGCTTCAAAGCCGACATTCATCTCGTCAAAGCCCTTTGCTTTAAGTTTCTTCAACTCATTCTTCAAAAGCGTTCTTGTGCAACCAGAAGCTGGCTTCATTGTTTTTGAGTTTAGAATGTCGCAAAAAACAATTGCAACCTTTCCAAATTCCGAATCTTCCAGTGGAAACCTTTTGAATGTTTTTAAATCTGGAGCAAGAACATAGTCCGAACTTTCAACATATGCCAAACCTTCAATGCTAGAGCCGTCGATTATAACTTCATTATTAAGTGCAGATTCCAATCTATGCGTTGTGATTTCCATATTTTTTGGAACACCTTTGGAATCAACAAAAACAAGTTTTATAAACTTAATGCCCTCTTCTTCCACAAGTTTTATTATTTCTTCTTTTTTCATTTTTTTTCCTTTTCGGGTCGCCTACAAGTCGACCCCTACATTATTTTATTCGTGAACAAAAAACCGCCCCATATGGGCGGTTGAAATGTTTTAAGTTGCGGGTCGCCTTGGAAGTCGACCCCTACATTTACCTTAATCCCCTATGAGCAACAAAATACACACAGGGTTGTCCTGCGTGAGTTATTGTTGCTGCTGCTGGTTTAAGGTTTTAAATATCATACTATGATAATATGCTAAATTAAACCATTTGTCAACAGAAAAATGTATATTTAAAAACAGTTGACTTTAATTTTTATTTCGCATATAATGTAATCGCTGAGGTGGCAGCAGAGTGGCGGTATACCATTCTAGCCCTTGGTAATCTATAGAGGTTCATATACTCACCTGCTATAGAAAGTTATAAAAACACAAACATTCCCCTGCTTTTTGCAGATAATTGGAATCGGGTTTTTATAGCTTAGACGAAAGGAGTATTTTTTTGTAGGCTAGCGACTTCAAATACTCCTTTAGTTTCAAAGGAGTATTTTTTTACACATATGATAATTGAAATGATATATATTATCTAAAATCAATACTCCTTAAAAGTATACAAAAAAATGTAGGGGTCGCGCCTCAGAGCGACCCGAAGGAGATTATTATGGCAAACGTAATATTAGAATTAGAAAGAGCGGAAGCTTGCAAAAAATTAATCAACATCACAGCAAAGAACCTAAAAGACCCAGACGGTCTAAATCAAGGTTATGTGGTTAGAACAGGAATTTGTCTTAGAATAAAACCAGCTGCAAACGGGGACGGAAAAATTGCATCATTCTATGTGACAAACAGCCCACGTGAAAACCACATGCTAAACCTAAACACAAAGGACATCATAGACGCACAGCCTGTTAGACGTGGAATGGTTGTTCTTCATGAAATTAAAGAAGACATCATAGAACTTTCTAAAAACAAACAATGGAAAGAACTTGAGTCACTTCTAGACGAAACGTTTATGAAAATCAACCTAAGAAAAACAAAAACGGAAATCAGAACAATGCTTGAGGGAATTAAGAATGTGTTCGCAGGTGCAAGAACAACTGCAGAAGAAACCGCAACACGCGAACTTATTGCAGCAAAATTCCAATCAACTGACAAAGGTGTGATTGAAAGAACAGTTGTCTACACTTCAACGGTTCCATCAGTAAGCCAACCTGGAAAAAACACTCACAGGTTCCTAGACATCACAAGTCCAAACATGGCACACTTCTCTCAATATGGCGAAGACCTAATCTTGGACATCAAACGCACAGGCGTGACAATTTCAGCAGAAGAATTTAAAAGACTTTGCGAAGAAGCAACAGCAAACTGTGGAATGGTTCAAGGCAAAACAACACTTGGAACAAAAAACGCAGCAATTGTTGGCTAAGTCTCCCCTATTGCATAATTTAAGAATCTAAGATAAAATACTCCCATAAATAATCAAGGGAGTATTTTTTATATGACAAATAATATTCTTGAACTAGAAAGAGCAAGTAAGCATAAAAAACTTATGGACATCACGGTTGAAAACCTTAAAGACAAAGACGGTAGAAACACCGGGCATATAGTAGTGCGTGGAATTGTTTTTAAAGTTGCAAAAACAGAAACTGAAAGAGTTGCAACTTTCTTTGCAGTAAATAGACCTAAAGGCAAACAAGTTCTAGAACTGGCTACAAAAGATGTTATTGAAGTAAAACCAGTAAGACGCGGAATGAAAAGACTTCAAGAAATAAAAGAGGAGCTCATTGCCCTATTTAAAGAAATTGAAGAACTAAGCGGAGAACTTGATGCAACAATCAACAAGAAAGACAAAAAAGAACTCCAAAAAATCATAAACGAAAAATGGGAAGAAATCGGCAAAACTCTAAATGACACCGTTGAACAAATCAATTTGAAGAGAACTCCAAAAGAAGAAGAAACTTTCATTGAAGGGCTTAGAGAAACACTTGCCCAAATTGCACAATATAGAGAAGACACAGGAAACGCAATTCTTCTGACATTGAAATTCGTTTCAACCAAAAACGACATGGTTGAAAGAGATGTTGTATACACAAAAAGTTCTGACGCAACATCAAAAACAACTTCAAAAATTGGAGAAAGAGTTCATAGATTTATCACAATCACAAGTCCAAACGAAGTTCACTTCTTCAGAGTTGGCGAAAAGAGAATTGTTGACTATAAACGCAAAGGAACAACAATCACACCAGACGAGTTTAATGAGCTCTGCGAACAAGCAGAAAACAACAACCCAAACATTCAGGGAAGAACTGCAATCGGCAGAAAAGAGCCATACTATGGCATTGCCGGGCACAATGAACTCTAGTGAATTGTGTATGTTTCAGGTGGTGAAACAATTTGAGTTGAAGGGAGGATTATGCCTCCCTTTATTCTTGCATCCGTTAAAGTCATTTTCGGTATCAAAAGACCACTTTGATTCATAAACGGGTTTATCGAGTTCTTCTTGCTGTTTTGAAACATATGCTCAACATATGGCATAATGAAAGCCAAAAGTTCGCTTGGGTCTTTTTCTGTCATGCAGGCTGCAATGGAGAAGTTTTTCTCCCTTCTGCCCCCGCCACCAAAGGCCTCGGCAATTGGAATAACTGAATAACCATTTTTTCCTCTAAAAGAACAACACCAAACCCCATCTGGCTGTTGTGCAAATGTTGCGGCAACATCAACCCCACGTTTGTTTATAAGTGCAGTGCTTATTCCAAATGTATCTCTAAGAGTTGCACCTGCATTTTTGATTACGTTTTTATCCATGCTTGCTACAAGAAACCTGTTGTCGTGTGCGTATATTCTGTCTGCAAGCCTAAGAAGTGCTTCTCCTTCTATTGTGCTGCTGTTGAATATGTCAATAACGCGTTCAGTTTCAGCCAATGGCGAAAGTGCTGCAGCAGTTCTTAGAGCCCTAGGTGACATTCCCCAACCAAACTCGTTGTCTGTATACATTCCCGCAAACAGAATGTTAGCTAGACCCACAGGAATGTCTGCATTGTTTGCAAGCAAAAATTCTGCTTCCATCTGGCTTGCACTTGAAGCCCCTGTGTCAACAATGTTTTCATCAGCAAACATGGTGTTCCCTTCGTGGTGGTCGAAGTTATATGTTTTCTTTGATGCCAACACTGGGTTTCTAAACTTTCCAAGTCTTGGTGCAGTTGCACAGTCTGTCACAATTCCTAAATCGTGTCTAAACTCAAGTTTTTTGTTGTCGTTTAGTTTAAACGGGCTGCCTTCATACATATGTCTATATCTGCCAATTCCATCGCCTTCTGGGTGCTCAGCAAAAAGATTAATCTCTGCACCTGGATTAACCGACCTAACCATATGAGCCATTCCAAGCATGGAAGCGTGTGCGTCTCCATCTGTATTTATGTGTGTGCCAATAACAACAGACTTTGCAATCATTGCATCTCTGAGAAGTTTTTTTATACTCATGTCTAAGTCTTTTAGTCTGTCCATTCCCACTCACTTATGTTTAATCATTAGTATATTTTAATGATATCACATATACAAAAAAAAGGCACTAAAAAACCCCCGTCAGGGGGTTTTACGTGTGGTGCACTCGGAGGGACTTGAACCCCCACGGTAACCCGCTAGATCCTAAGTCTAGTGCGTCTGCCAATTCCGCCACGAGTGCAATAGGTTTAATTATATAGCATTTGACATTCATTGTCAATTATTTTATCAAATTAAGATTTGAATATTCTGTTGCTGATAACATATTGTGCAATCTCTTTAAACACTGGTTCGTTTTCATAGAATGTGTCTATGTCATAGTTTATAAACATGCTTGAAAGTGTTTTGCAACCACGGCTTTCATAGAGCTCCATTTTGGCTCTCACCTTCTCTGGTCTTTCAACGTCCATGCTGAAAGCGTTATGCTCATCATAAAACTTGCATTGAATGTCGCACTCCAGTTTGTCCACCAAATATGCAAACTTTGCTTCTGCTGTTTTCTTTTCTTCAAACTCAAGATAATATTTTTTGATTGTTTCGCACTGGTTTAGTGGAGACAAAATCTTCTCAACTGCTTCAAGTTCAATTTTTTGTTTTTCTGCTTTTGTCATTGTTGAAACAGTTGCTGGAATGTCGCCAATAATTGCCTCACCTATTTCGTGAATTGCAAGCATGAAAGAAACTTTGATTATATCTATGCCAAGTTCAAACTCGGAGTTGATTGCCATGGCAAGCATCTGACAGCCATAAACATGTTCCGCAACAGACTCCAGCCTTTCCATGTCTGCCTTCCAAACTTTCCACCCACTTCTGATGATTCCCTTAAGCTCTGTTGTGATTTTATAAAACTCAAGAATGTTTTTAATTTTGTCGTTGTTGTTCATATGTCTATTCTAGCATGAAAAAAACGCCCTCGGGCGTTTTTTGTGTTTAGTTATTAGAAGCCGATTATATAGAATATAACAAGCACAACCATAGCAATGATGTATGCAATCATATATGCAACATTGCGTTTGCTTCTTGCAAAGAAGAATGCAGCAATTGCAACAATACCATATGCAACAATCTCAGCCATATATCTCATCCATCCTAGGAATGAAATGCTCAGCACGTCGTTTGAAAGAAGTATGCTTGCAGCAATAATCATAATTGCGCAGAACGCTAGGAAATTTAAAATTTTTCTAAATGTGATATCTCTACTCATTTTGTTTCTCCTTTAAATATATTATTTTTCATTTTAACACTTAACCATTTTTTTTACAACTTTTTTAGAAGTGCTTTAAACTCACTAGGCATCGAAATTTCGAATGTAAGCCTTTCGTTTGTCATTGGGTGTAAGAATGAAAGTTTTGCCGCAACAAGAAACTGACCTTTCATCAATACCTGTTTTTTTAGCCCATATGTTTCATCTCCAACGACTGGGTGGTTTATGTGTTTTGCATGCACACGAATTTGATGTGTTCTTCCAGTTTTAAGTTGCCACCTTGTGAGTGTGTGGTTTTTAAACCTTTCAACCACCTGCATTTCAGATATGGCAAGTTTTCCTTTTATTCCTTCTTTTGGAAATGCTGCCATTGCTTTTCTGTCTTTTTCGTTTCGAGCAATTTTTGTTTCAATTGTTTTTTTGTCTTCTTTAACAACACCTTCAAGCAACGCAATATATTCCCTCTTTGCAGCCTTCTCTCCAGCAAATGCAGGTTCGAATTGTTTTGCAAGCTTCTCGTGTGCCGAATTTGTTTTTGCAACAACCATAAGCCCGCATGTGTCCTTATCAAGTCTATGAACAATTCCAGGCCTTTCCGCTGCTGTTCCCTCACTTAGGCTAAACTTATAAACCAAAGCATTCACAAGCGTTCCAGACTTATTTCCAACCGCTGGGTGGACAACCATTCCGATTGGTTTGTTTATAACAACCAAATGCTCGTCTTCATACACAACATCAAGTTTTATGTCTTCTGCTTCAAAACTAAGTTCGTTTGATTCAAACTCGCCTACCTCAACAATGTCGCCAACTTTCAGTGGTTCGCCTGCTTTTTTTACAGGTCGCAAAGATGTGCGACCCCTACATAAAAAAACTTTGCCTGCCTCAATATGTTTTTTGATTTGGCTTCTTGTCACATCACCTAAAACTGCACACAAAAATGCATCTAGTCTTTGGCCTTCGTATTCAGTTGTGATTGTATATTTATTCATAATTATTTATATTTATTCTTTCTTATCTTCAAACTTAAATTGGAAAATAAAATAGATTCCTAGTCCAATCGCTCCAGCAATCACAAAAACATCTGCCAGGTTAAAAACAAATGTCTGCCACGGAAAAACAAAACCAGACACAATCCAATCTCTCACATAACCATTTTCATAGAACAATCTGCATGCAAGGTTTCCATATGCACCACTCATTGCAAGAACCATTGAAATAAAAAATATAATCGTTTTTTGTTTGTTTGCGATTGCAAACCAAGTTAAGGCTATAAGCACAACAAATGTCATAGAAACAAGAAACCATCTCGCCCCCGCACCTGCAAGCCACCCAAGAGCCATGCCAGAGTTATGAACAGACTTAACCTCCCACAGCCATGGAATAATCACAAAATGCTCTACACCGTCTGTCAGAAATTTTGTTAGGATATCTAGAAAAATCAAAAAAACAACCCAACCGATAAACAACCAGTTCTGCCAGTTTTTTGCAAATGCTATTATATTTTCTTTTTTTAGATTCAATATGGCTTAAACCTTCTTTCTCTCTTTTGGAATTAAAATATTAACTCCCTCTGGCGTAAGTAAGTATAGCCCTTCACTGATAGGATGTATACTTCCCTTCAAAGCATAAAGTGCACCAGAAATGAAAGACACCATTGCAGGCGCAATATCGTCGTCTAGTTTTTCAAAGTTTACAATAATTGGTTCTTTGCGTCTTAGAAAGTCAACAAGGTTCTTCATGTCACTATGATTTTTTGGGCTGTATACAATAACGTTCTTTGAAACACTCACACCGTTTTCGTTTGCTTGAAGTGAAACACTTCCAGCCGCTCCACCTGCAGATTCTCCGCCGCCTTCGTATTGTGGAAGAATGTCGTTAATCAAATCGAACTTGCTAACCTTTTTTGGAGCAGGTTCTGGTTTTTCTTTTTTGGCAAAGAAAGACGCTCTTGGCTTTTCTTCCATATGATGAACTCTTTCTCTTTTTTCTTTTTTAGGTTTTGGTTCTTTTGCTGTTTGGTTTTGTTCTGGCTCTCCTGCCTCAAAACCCATTGTTCTCAAAATGCTATCTAAAAGTTTCATAACAACTCCACAAATTTTTCTAACCTTATTTTAGCATGAAAAAGAAAAAAACGCTTACGCGTTTTTTATTTTTCATTGTAGAAGTCGAAGCTTTGCAGTATCTGGTCCAGCGTGTCCTTAGACACAAGCGCATCTCTTAGATTGAATGCATTTGTTTTCTTAGAAATTTCTGCTTTATCTCCAAGTGTGTATGTGATTGTTTCGCTTTCGTTTTTAACTGGAGGCATAACCTCTTTTGGAGTGTTTTTCTTTGGTCCGTATATATGTCTTTCTCTTGCTGCCGCCACTTCGTCAATCTTTGGATTTAAAAGATATTTTGAAATAAGTGCTTCGTATGGAGATTGATGTCTTCTTCTTTGTTCCTGCTTTGGTTGTTCTTGTTTAGACTCAGGTTGTGGCTCTGGTTTAACTTCAAATGTTTCGCCTTCTGTTGAATTTGAAACAGACAATGTTTCCCCTGCCATCAGTTTTTCAAGTCTTTCTTCAATATCAAGTTTTGGAGCAACTTCTGTTTTTGCTTCTGATTTAGTTTTTTCAACCAAAATTCTGTGAACCGCTTCAAGGCGTCTTGTTTCTGCTTCGTATTGAAGTGTTGCTTCAAGTTTGTCTTTAACTTGGTTTAAAGTCGATGCGCATGCTTCGCACAGGTTTTCACTGTCTCCCTCAGCACAAGCTTCGCAAATCAGCCCTGCGTTTTCGCGAGCAACAATCTTTGGTTTAGCTTCAGAAAACACAGATGTATAACTCACTGGAAGTTTTGCTCTTGCTGGTCTAACTGGAGCAACAATCTCTTCTTCAACTTCTTCTGGTTCTGGCTCAACAACTTCAGCAACAACTTCTTCTTCCTCAAAAATTTCTTCTTCGCCTTCTGCTTCGCCAACAATTTTCATAATCAAGTCTTGAACTTCACTCTTAAATTTAGATGTGTCAAGTCTTTCGTCTTCAACTTGTCCATATTCTTCTTCGATTTCGGCAACAACAGTTGCATAGTGTTTATATAACTCAAGAAGTTCAGCAATAACTTCGTTGAACGCTTCCCTTCCTTCAAGAACCATTTGGTTTGCTTTCTCTTCGGCTGCAAGAATTGCGTTTGCCATATATTGTCTTGATGCTTCAAAAGAATCAATTTCTTTTCTAAGTCTTGCGTTTTCGTTTTTTAGAGATGTCACTTCTGCCCTGATTGCATTTATATCTGCAGCCATATTAAACTTTTGAGTCTTAAAAAACTCATTAACTTCAATTGGGCAATATCCATTTTTAGATTTTCTGAAGTTCATCTAATATTTCCTTTTTTCAAACAGTCTCAAAAAGTATTTACAATTTTAACACTTATCAATCAAAAAGTTAAACCTTTTTAGGCTCTTTTTTTCTTCGGCGTTTTTTTAATATATCTTTGTTTCTATATAGCCAAATACTTGTGAAGGTAAGCCCAACCACAATAAACAGCAAACTGAACATATGCCACACGTTAAATGCACCAAACAAAACCGGTGTTCCTTCAGGTTCTCTAAACCCTTCAAGAATAATTCTAATAATCCCATAAGCCGCAACATATAGCGAAACAATCAACCCCGGTGCTTTCACCCTTTTGATTAAGAAAATCAAAACTGCAAAAACAATAATGTTTAAAAACGATTCATAGAAAAACAACGCGTGGTGCCAAGCTTCAGCATGATTTGCATTCCAATTGATATAAACTGCCCACGGAAACCACTGAGCATTTGCGTTTGTGATTTCTCTGCCATACAACTCTTGGTTAAAGAAGTTCCCCCATCTTCCAATCGCTTGGCTCATCACAACAACTGGTGCTGCAATATCAAGAACTGCAACAAGGTCAATTTTTCCGTTCTGCCCTTTTCTTTGTTTGATTTTGTTTCCTAAAAACACACCCAAACAAAGCCCTGCAAACCCACCAACAATTCCGCCGTATATGCTAAGCCCTGCAAACTGAGTGAAAATCAATTGTGGACTTGCGATATATATATCAATAAATGTAAATATATAAAACAATCTTGCACCAAGCACACCAAAACCAACCGTAAACCATGCAACAAAAAACACATCATCGCTAGAAACATTTCTATATTTTTTTCCAAGCCTGTCAGCAATAATCACAGAAGCAACAATTGCAAGAGCAATGATGATTCCATAGAATGTGATTTCAACACTGCCAACAGAAAAACCTGCTGGAGGTGTCCATACTGCTGGGTTGCCCGAAACACTTTCTTTGATAATCCAATTCATTAGTTTAATATTAACACAAATTTTGAGATTTAATATAAAGCTTTGCTTCCTTTGTTGGAACAGCATATTTCTTTGTGTCTATTCCTTCATGCTCCAAAAGTGCAACTTTCATCTTAAGTCCGCCACCATAACCCGTCAGGCTTTTGTTTCCTCCAACAACTCTGTGGCATGGAATGATGATTGAAATTGGGTTATTCCCAACAGCACCACCCACTGCCTGCCCAGATTTGCAGCCAATTTGTTTTCCAATGTCGCCATATGTCACAAGGCAGCCATATGGAATCTCGCATAGTGCCTTCCACACTTTCTTTCTAAATTCAGTTCCTTCTGGTGCAAGTGGAAGTTCTTTAACACCCGGTTGCTTTCCAGCAAAATATCGCTTGAGCCAATCTTTTGTTTTATCGAATATTGGCAAGTCTTTTTCTTCACCCACAATATCTTTATTATATAAAGCAATAAGGTTTTCCCCATCACTTGTGAGAGTTAATAAACCTATTGGAGATTTGTATGTTGTTTTATATACCATGCTTCTATTTTAACACGTATAAAGAATTATTCATAAAGTGAACTAGACCAAGAAAAGATGCACATATGTTCACACTAATAAAAAAAGGCGAAATATATCTAACAGACTTAAACCCAACACAAGGCAGCGAACAAGGCGGCATTAGACCATGTGTGGTTATTTCCAACAACATTGGAAACAAACACTCCCCAACCGTGATTGTTGCAATGGTTACTTCGAAAGTAGATAAACTTAAACTCCCAACTCATGTGGAGATTTTGCCATACACCACACAACTGAGAGAACATAGCCTGATTCTAGCCGAACAAATTCGAACAATCGATAAACTTAGGCTTAAACAAAAAATAGGCGAGCTTGATTCTCGCCTACTTTCAAAATTAAACTTTGCTTTGCGTGTAAGTTTGGAACTTACATAACAGCAACAATTGCTGTTGCATAGTCGCCGTCGTGAGAGATTGAAAGACTTATGTCTTTAATTTTATGTTTCTTCATAATCTCTGGTGCAACATTCAAATATGGTTGACCAGAATCTTTGTGTCTAACCTCAACGTCTTTCAAATCAATTCCATTAAGAACACCCACTCCAATTGCTTTAAGGAAAGCTTCCTTTGCCGCAAAGAAACCAGCAAAACTTTTTTCAATCTGCGTTATATATGTGATTTCATACACTGTAAAATTCTTCTGAACAAAACTTGCTTTCATTTCATTCATTCTTGGAGCAAAAACAATATCAATTCCAACTCTCATCTTAACCTCCGCACCCACCGCAAGTTGAACAACTATGCGTGCAACCGCCGTGCTCGTCAACCGCCGTGAACCTTTCTTCCATCCATGCTGCAAACTCTTTGCTTACGTATTTAATTTTGTATGCAACAATCTGTGGCAAGTCGTATTTAGTCATTGTATTTATTGCATTTTCAACATGGGAAAATAACTCCGCCTTTGTTTTGATGCTAACCTTAAATTCCTTCGCTTCTTCCATCTTTCCTTTCCACATGCAAACAGATGTTGTTTCTTCAATCTGAACACATGCAGCAAGCCTCTTCTCAACAAGTTTTCTCGCCATGGCTTTTGCATCAGCCTGCGTTCCAACTGTTGTCATCACAATCAAGTATTCTGGCTTAACTAGTTTTTCTCCAGCTTGCATTTTTGCCAGTTTCTTAAACTCTCTTTCTTCTTCCTTTCTTAGTTTCTTTTCTAGCTTTGTTCTTTCTTTCAAAGCTTTCATAACCTCATTTGCCATATTTTTCTCCTTTCTCCATTTTAGCAAATGATTTGACAGAAACGAAACTGTTTGATATAATAACTCCTGTCGAAGTTATTGGACATTAAAGTACTTTTTTATTGAAAGGTCTAAATAAACTTCGTTTAAACTTCTAAACAAAAGTTGTGCCTGTAGCTCAGCTGGATAGAGCACCTGCCTTCTAAGCAGGGGGTCGTGGGTTCGAATCCCCCCAGGCACGCCAAACAAAAAAAACGCCTCTCGGCGTTTTTTAATTTAGCTAGAATGTTGGAAAGTCGAAATCCCAATCATCACCTGGGAATTCCGGGAAGCCTGGAAATCCTGGGTCTTCACCAAAAGTCAGCCCTTCTGTTGCTTTTGTGATTATAACTGTTTGAGTGTTCTTTGCAAGTTCATAGCTCTCTTCCCAATCTTCAAAACCAAAATACCAAAACTCGTAGGCTCCTGGTGTTAATATCATATATATTCCAATTTGTTCTGTGTGTATTGTCACACCGAAAATGTTTATAAAACTTACATCAAAAAGAATATCAATAAATGTTTTTTCAGAAGTGTTTGTTATTTTAATAATTCTAAGCCCCTCATGTTCCTCTGTGCCTTCAATTATTTCAATAGAGAAGTACGCAACATCAACTTCAACACCTGTTGGCATCGAAGGAGTTGGAGGCAAAACATTTTCTGTTGTGTTTCTATAAACACACCCCGCTAGGCTAATCACAAAAGCAAGAAAGAAAACTGCAACAATTCCACATTTCTTTAGAAATTTCATCTATCTCAACCCTCCACTTGGTTTTCTAAATATTTTTCTATATTCCATTTCCATCATAGTCACAACTCTTCTTGCAATCTCTCTTGGTTCCCTGCTGTTTCTAAACTCAGAAAACGCCTCTGCCAAAACTTCTTGTTCTTTAGAGTTCCCTGTGCTTACTGCATATTGCGAAAGCCCTTTTCTAAGTCTTTCAGTTCCATAGAACCTCACAACTTGCCCAAACTCTCTAGACATTGAAATTTTTAAATCAAAATCAATGATGTGCCCAAACTCGTGGTCCACAAGTGCTTTGATGGAACTTGCCGCACTTGGAGCCTGAAGATGCTTAAAGTTTGTTTGATTTACAGTCTTTAGCGAGTCCACCGAATCAACCAGCATTCTGTGGTTTAGAATCAAACAACTGAATGTATATGTTTTCACCCCAAAGAACTCGTGGTTTTCTTTCCACCAGTGCATTGCAAAACCTGCACCTTTCTTGTCAAAAGCGTTTTTGCAACCTTCAAGTCCCTTCTCTACATAGTCTTTCATTGATTCTAAAATATCATACTCAGCATCTGGGTTTAGTTTTAGCCAAAGTTGGTCTTTGTTTTGTTCGCAGCCTTCAAGTGTTCCAAAATAGTTGAACGAGCGGCGTATTTGTGGATAGTCGCACATACACCTAAGAAGCGCAGAACAAGCCGCTTTTGCTTCGTTTAGTCTAAAGCCATCTAGGACAACCAAATCTGCAATATCAATAGATGTCATAACAGCAGTCAACTCTGCTATGTCTTTAGATTTAATAATCGCATTGTATGCGTCTTTTGCTGTTGATAAGTTAAATTCCATCTTGAACCTCTGTTTCTATTTTCTTTTGTTTCTTTGAAGTTATTTTTTCTTTTAAAAGTCTAACATAGAAAACGATAATAGTTGCTATAACGAACACTGCCTTGATTAAGTTTGTAAGGTTTAGATAGTAGTAAACACTGTTAATAATCATCGCAACACGATATATAACCGAAGTTACCCTGTGAATATGTATTCCCTTTGCCCACTTCCCAAAATTCGATAAAATTGTCACACCTAGAATCACCCACTCAAACCACAAACGTGTATACCACCAAGACCAGAAAACCACTGCAGCAGATATAAGTGAGAAGATAATCAAAATCAAAAGAGACTGCCATAGTTTCATTTTGCCTTTGCTTGTTTCAGCAAAAAATAGGTTTTTAAAAATACTTATAACTTTTAACCCAGCAAGCGACCAGTTGAAAATAAAAACGTAGTTGAAAACTTTAAAAATATTTCCAATGGCAGCCATTTTGAGTGTTTTTTCTTTATTCTTGGTTTGATATCTATATACCGCAATTCCAGCATTTATAAGACCAAAAAACTGAGAAATTAAAAACATCCACCAAATAACCGGAAGTTCAAATCTATCCGAAGCCTGAACAAACCAAAAAAGAAGACCCCACGCTCCAAGCATAGACACCACTATACAAATATGCAGCAACCACTTATTTTTTTTCTTTGGCTTTGTTTCTTCTGGCAGCTGTGTAGCTTGTTCAGTCATGACCTATCCTTTTATTTCTTTAATTTCTTCTAGGTTGTCGATTTTAACAAATTTAGAATAGCCGTTCAGTTTAAGCCTTCTTTCAAACTCGAAAAAGTTGTTTGGGAATGCAAATGTTGCAACATCCCATCTCTTCATCAGTTCTGCTTTTGCCCTGATGATTTCTTCTTTTGAAGTTTCTCTATAATAAACAAGTGCCAGTTTTTGCCCACCTGCTTGTTCTCCCATTTCTGAAAGAATGTCCAAAACCCTATCCACACCAATGCTTGCGCCAAATGCCGAAACTTTTTCGCCATCAAATTTTTCAATCATGTTGTCGTATCTTCCGCCACCACCGATTGCAAGGTTTCCGTCTTTACAGAACTCAACAAGTGTTCCGGTGTAGTAGCCTTGCCCTCTCACAATGCTTGCATCAAACCCAACTTCAAACTCTGGGTTATATTCGTTCACTGCTCTAATCACTTCTTTAAGTTTTTCAACTTCTTCATACAACTGCTCGTTGCCGTTTACTTTTGCCATTTCTCTAAGTTCTGTTAGAGCCGCAGTTGTTTCCAGTTTAGAAAGCCTTATAAGCGTTTCCACAAAATCTCTTACTTTGGTTTGTGTCTGTGTTTCCATTTGTTGATAGCCACCAAACAGTGCTAGAATTTCTTCTTTAACTTTTTCTTCGCCAATTTTTTCAAGTTTGTCTACAATAATCAAAATTGCAGGAATCATGTCGTCTTTAAAACCAGCATCCAAAATCAAGTTGTTTAAAATAATACGCGAGTTTACTTTTGCAAGAGCATTTAGCCCAAGCGCTGAATATGCTTCAAGCATTGCACAAATAACTTCAATTTCTGCAAGGTTTGAGTTATCTCCAATAATGTCTATGTCTGCTTGTGTGAATTGTTTATATCTTCCCTTCTGTGCTCTTTCTGCTCTAAACGCTTCATCAATCTGCATTGCCTTGAATGGGTTTGGAAGGTCTTGACGATTGTTTACAAAAAATCTGCCAAGAGACACAGTTTGGTCAAACTTCAACCCTTCTTCTGCTAACTGATTTTCAGAGAAGCTTTCAAGGTTGTTCACAATTCCTTCAACCGCAGTTTTAAGTTTGTCCCTTCTCTTTAGTGTTTTAAACATCATCTTAGAGTTGTCGCCTTCGTCGCCGCCCGCAAGCAAATCTATGTTTTCAAAGATTGGTGTTTTAATCAGCAAAAAACCATGTCTAGAAAACACGTTCACGCATGTCTCAAGCATTTGAAACCTAAGCTCTGCCTCTTTTGGCATATAGTCTCTGGTTCCGGAAATTGGAAGTTTTGAATATTTCATATGTTCACTTTATGCCAGCAAAAACTATTTGCCTCTTTGAGCAGCTTTCTTAGGTGCACTCGAAACAGTAGTTTGGCCACCTCTGTTGATTGGCTTTCCGCCAGAATACTTTGGTTGCTCCTTAACCTGTCCGTCTGCAGTTCTTGGTCCTAATTTAAAATTTGGTTTCTGTGGCATTTTTCTCTCCTCACTTTATTAATATCTTATTGTAACATAAAAAAAATGGCTTTCGCCAATTTATTTCTTAGATTGTAAAAACGCTTTCAGGCTATTCAACATCGTTTCGTATTCGCGTTTTGATAGAACCGTGTCTTTTGCATCTTCGTTTCCAAGCGAATGAATGATGTATAAATCTCCAGTGTTTAAAATCGCTTTTCTATACAATGGATTTTGAATTGCCGATATATACAATTCATCAACAAAATCTGCGTATTCTTTGCTATGTCTGTCTATTGGTTTTCCCTGCCAGAAAACAATTCCCGTTTCTCTCCAGTCATAGTCTGAATTAAACTTTGAATAATAGCAGTCCATTCCGCTCATTTTCAAGATAAGGTTCTGTTCTTT
>Ga0131853_10009028_pt1 | contig 18193 bp, 12 predicted proteins | sample TergutLab28metaG_FD_92764 | JGI IMG/M metagenome (GOLD analysis project Ga0131853, IMG submission 92764) | Labiotermes labralis P1 segment gut microbial communities from Petit-Saut dam, French Guiana - Lab288 P1 (version 2) (version 2) | ecosystem: Host-associated > Arthropoda: Insects >... | reverse complement strand
CATGCACGAAGGGAAAACTGATGAACTGCTGGGAATCCATGTACATACAAGAATATCACAGGAAAGGCCATCTCATCACAGAACAGCAAACACCAGAACACAGCTTGCTCTTTGATCTGAACATAACCACACTGGCGACCAAGGACACTACCAGGACATCCATAGGAGATGATAAGCATAAAACCGACTCAATAGGCATCACCTGAATACGTAAGTAGGAGGACTACGGTCATATAATATGAATATCATATACCGTGTATTTGACGCACCTATATACTTATGGGGATATGTATAGACTTTAGGTAACTTGGGTAACGTGTTTACTTGTTCACAGGCATGCTACCAGATAACCTACATAAATAACTTATTTTAGTAACTTCACTCTCGATATAGTGCATACTCCCTGAGGATGATCCCTATGGGATCGAAACATGTAGGAGGAATGCAAATAAATTTTAATGAGAAACTTAAAAATGTGATTTTGATGTTTTACGAATATTGTGCAATTTGTTGGTTTTAAACAAGGATTGACATATATACTCATTTTCACACATATTGGTATTCACCGAGAATTTGGACTCAACTAATTGCCGCACACTGCTGAATTCCTCAACATCCCACAAACCAAAGGATGCCACGACCAAAGGATTCGTATATACACTGACGGTAACAAAGGCGAGCGAGTGGTGGGAGCCGGGGAGGTGCTTCTCGTCAACAACGAACTGATATGAAATCACAAATTTAGACTGAAACCCAGATGCTACAAATTTCAGGTGGAGCAACTTGCCATTTTCAAGGCATTGGATTTAATAATCTAATTAGAAATTGCGGACAGTAAACACCGCACGATAGGAGTATACACCGACAGCAGAATTACTACTGACCCTATGAAGAATTCCAGCAAATATAATTACCTTATTGAAGAAACATGTAATAGGCAAATTAACGTCAGAAGTGCTAAATTGACGATTGAGTTCTCGTGGATCAAGGATCACGCAGGTAAACTTGGTAAAGACCTAGCTGATCTCTTAGCCACAGACGCAGCAAGCGACAAAGATACTTCAGTCATCTTTGACAAAATTCCCAAAAACACCCTATAAAATAAACTAGAAGAAGAAATCACATTTCAATGGCAAGAGAAATGGTAACGGTGTAATAAGCCTGCCGTAACTAAACAGTTCTTCTCAAATCTACGGGACAGGGTTCACCGCCGATTAACAATAACCCCGAACTTCACGGCACTATTATCTGGTCATGGTGAAAACAAATCTTAACACTACAGATTTAAAATAACGGATAACGCAACAATATTAACAATGGAGGCATAGTCAGTCCCCCTAATGTGTCAAATAATGTGACCAGGGTTTGGAGCAAGAGTGTTCTAAGTCGCATTGAGTGTAAGAGTGCGATAAGTGTGATTGCCCCCGTAGATTCTTGTGGAGGTACCTCCATTTGCCCCATTAGGCTAAATGAAGATCACATGATGGTACCACGTGACTTGTAGTATGTATGGCGCTATCTTTAAATTTATTTTAATTTTAAAGTCGACCATTTTACATTATGGCGGACAGCTCGCTGTAAGTGGAAATTAAAATTTAAAATAAACCTAAGTTTAAAGTCGGCAATTTTACAATATGGCGGACAGCGCGCGGTTATTTTAAATTAAAATTTGTGTGACTGAAAATGGTGGGTATTGCGCTAACTTTAAATTAATTTTAAGTTTAAAGTCGGCCATTTTCCAAAATGGCGGGCGGCGCGCTAGATTTGAATTGAACCTAAGTTTAAAGTCGGCCATTGTACAATATGGCGGTTAGCGCGCAGTAAGTTTAAATTAAAATTTATATGTCTCTCCTAAAATCATTACATTCTCCATATTTTCCACAAGGGCAATATGATAGGACAGTATCGCATTCACGAAATGGAGGTAGACAAGCCAGCGGAACGTGTTTCGAAGTTTGTATGTAAGTGCAAGAAGAGATTATCTAATGTTGAATCATTCGACACGTGCGTATGACGCAATGCATACACACGCGCAAGTCTTGCAATATAAGCGGTACATATTTCGAAATGGGAAGGATGGTTGACTTCAGGAAGGTGGAGGCCGATATCTGAATCCTTAGTCTACGTTTTGGCGTAAGCCATCCGGAAATGATAGAAAACGCATAGCAGGTGTATTTAATGTATATACGTCACATTGAAATGCAAGTTAGGTAGTAATTTTATAAAAAAAAATCACATCACATCACCTTTTCGATGTATCTCTTATGTGCAGTTTACATTACATTGAAATTAAATAAAGGTAACATCACATAGTTAGTCTACGTTTTGGCGTAAACCATCTATAAATTATAGAAAACGCATAGCAGGTGTCTTTTAATGCTAAACGGTCATATATACATTATATTGAAATGCAATTAAGGTAGAAATTTTTTTAAAGAAGAGCGCATCACATCACACCTTGGATGTATCTCTAATGTGTAGGTTACATCACATTGAAACATAGGTAGTGATAAAAAAGCATATAACATAATCCCTAGGATTTATCACATAACATGTCTTATGTGTGTGTGTGTGTGTGTGTTGGTTAATTGAAGAGACAGTCCCTTGTCTTGAACAATGGCCTAGTACTGAAATTGCACCACCAAACATCAATGTCATTACACAATGACTCACTAGCTTCCTCTGGGCTCTCAAATAACATCATGTATGTTGTGGAACAGTAGCGTTCTGATGGGATTACACAATCACGGTGAAATGTCTTACTGTTCGCACAGCGTTTATCCAGTACAAACCAACATTTCAATGATGCTAATGTATAAACTGTTTCTGGAACCAACTCCTCCTCGGAAACTGTCTGTATTCCAGAGCATACAGATATTGGTGCTACAATTTTCTGTCAGAGAGTGCGAACTGCTATAAATTGTAAGTGTAATGGAAAACTGTGTGGGAAGCTAAATTTCTGAGTGATGGGGGCTGCCGTAGGCATACATTGCATCTACACGAGGGGTTTGAGGTACAGTTTCCCACCATAGGTTGTAGTACACGTTGAATTAACTCCGAACAGTCATCGCACAGGACTGAAGATCCCCAACCCTCGTTAGGAGCCCTATGATGCTGTAGATTTGGACTGAAGGGGTGTTAAGAGGAACACACACTATAGAGTACATTTTGACAGCAAAGAGACACATATATTCCCAAGTAAATTCAGTGAAATTGATGTTAGATTTAGATCCACAAGATACAGGGACACCATGTAATGTAGAAACGTCTATAATGGTAATCGAAAAAGCAATCCTCACATCCCTGAACGTAATTTTATAGTTGGAAATGTGAGGGAAAGATTCATACTCCTGCCGTTCGATCAGTCGGAAATGAAAAGGTCCGATTACAAATTATCAGCCTTTCTGTAGATATTGTCAAAGATAGTGGAGGTCGTTCTAGCAATATGAAGCCCCCTATGCTAGGGGTACTATTGTAGTAGGATGTGAGTACACCCGCTATATAAGCAGGGTAAGTTCCTGTAATTGTACAGCAGATGTCTAATTCACAGAATGTCTGTAACAATCGATGTACAATTGTAAATATTCGAGTCTCGTGGGAGTGAAATGTGGTAAACTTACGGCGTGCCCCATCTCAGACACCAGGGATTGTTGAGTTTGAAACAGACTGTCGGATCCGTCAAACGGTATGCCGTTAGGTTTCATGTGTGTAAGTGTGTGTAACTGTGTGTATCTGAAAAAAAATAAACAGAGGGTTTTACATAGCTGTGAAACGCATTTCGAATCTACCACCAACAAGTACGATTTTGTCTTTTCGCACATGCCCTTATACACGAGGTTTAGGTAGATAGTTCTGGAATTAATCTTAGCCATATCCTCATCCGACACGCAATTAGAGTATCGTTTCGGGAGGAATATCTGTACAAGTTGTTCATCTAGGTCCCGTATGGACAGCATGACTGTAGACACAAATTTTGTTGTTATCCGTTTGCCGCGAACAAAGGGGTGTGATCTATTTAGTATTAAGGTGCTGATATTGACGGAAGTGCAGGAAGCGCTGGCAGTGGCATCCTCGAATTTCTTTGCTAAATCCAACCGTTATTTTTTTTGCCTGTAAGCGGGAAGAAAAACAAGTTGCATGTAGTGAATGCTCATTCAGCAGAAATAAGTTTACGATGTATGTTTCTAAAAATAATAACTAAATCAAGTATCTACGTAATGCGTCGGATGGTAAACGTTGGCGTGTGGAGCCGCAACTCTGAAACAAAGAAACAAGAGAATAACCTCAGCATCCGTTAGCCATAAATAGGGTCGCTCATACATCGTAGCAATAGTGCGTAGGGACTCCATAGCCAGAACTGTAAGTAATCGGGCAATAAATAAAATAAGTTGGTTTTGTTAGGGTGTGTCGATCCTAAATAAGTGTGTATCTTTTATATATATATAGAGAAAGAACATGGCTCGCAGATTCGAGATACTGAACAGGTTTACGAGACAGTACAGGCGGTACAACAATGCTGTAGGAAGGCAGATTACAGTGCGTTTAATACCTCCTTCGGTTAATAGAGACCCTGTAGCACATTTTCTAGTCAGCGCGAACGATCTATTTTAATACGCGTAACGTGATGTAGATGATAGTGATATGGTGGTGATGACAATCCAAAATCAGATTAACTAGAATGACAAGCTTATCGGAATCAGTTTTGGACGGAAAGATCAGTTATCCGCAGACGTGATATGGAGTGTGTTTGAAAAATTCTCCCTGTCGAATTCAAGATTTAATGCCCTACACGTTGGTCGTAACCGAGCATTCGGTCAGAATGCCCGTCGGTTTTGGGAAACACGCGATCACGAGTAGGGGCAGACACTTCAAGAGAAATATCGTGGAGGTGCAGGCAGAAGAGAACTGTTTAGCACATGCCTTGGTAATAGAGGTTGCAAAGGTAGAGAATAATCCGAATAATTATTCGTATTGAAGAGGTTGCAAGATACATCCTATAGTCCAAAAATTATGTAATACGACCGGTATCGATCTGTCTAAGGGGGCGGGATTCCCGAAATGGTTAAATTTCAAGAATAAATTCGGGAGTACCAGATAGTTCTCTATCACGGTCTGAGCTGTGAAGACAATGTTCGAAGGGCAGGTCGACTCGGTCAAACGAATCAATCTACCGTATGATGATGTCGAAAGACATTACCACGTGATCAACAACCTTACTGCTGCAACGACTAGAAGGTACTTTATAAAGCGTGCAACAAGTCTTGTAAAAGTGACGTCAAGCACATCTGCGAACAGACATGTAGCGACTGCATGACAAGAATCCTTGCGCGTTCTCCCATGTTCGCTATCCCTGCACCGAATATAACAGGCATTTCAGGATCCGCACGTGTTTCGCGAAACACAAGCGGCACACATCGAAAAAGAAATTAGTGTTAGAACGAAAGTGGTGTTGCGAGACGTGCGGATGGGTCTGACACACGACAATCAATAATGTAATAAGCGTTTCCTTGACAACTGTATGCAGAATAAAGAAATAGGTCACATGAGTTATATGACACCTCTGAAGGAAGCGCTGGCCTCTGCAGGTGATAAGGTAGTGTACGTATTCTATGATTTCGAAACTACACAAAACACCGAGTACCCAGACGATGCCAAGTTACACGTACATAATCTCGTCTGCTTGCAAAAATTGTGTTCGCGATGCGAAGGCGAAGAAGAAGGAATAGACTGCTTGCGATGCGGTAGGAGGAAGCACTTGTTCTGGGAAGATTCTCTTGGGGACCTGCTTTCATATGTAACAGAACCACGCCCCATGGGCCAATAAGATCTTTGCCATAGCACAAAATGCCAAAGCGTTTCACCTTCATTTCAGTTTGAATAGGGCGAACCTATTAAAGTGGAAACCCGAAACGATCATGATCGGGTTGAAGATCATGTGTTTGAAAATGGAGCAATTCATGTTTTTGGATAGCTTGTCCTTTCTCCCCTTCCCTCTGCGTAGGCTACCCGAGGCGTTCGGTCTGACGGCTTCGAAATCGTGGTACCGTCAATATTTTAATACTGAGGAGAACCTAGCTAACGTCGGCCCCTTCCCCGACGTCTCTTATTACGGTGCGGACGAGATGAGCGAAGGTGAGAGGAGAGTTTTTCTCGCCTGGTACAAGTCTAAGAAATCCTAGATCTTTGATAACAGGATCATGCTAGAAACATACTGTCAAGATGACGTCACGGTCCTAAGGCACGCGTGCCGAGTGTTTGGTCCCGAATTTATGCAAATAGGTAACATCGAATTTTTCGGGAGGCAATTACAATCGCGTCGGCTTACAATAAGGTGTTGCGCAAACACTTTATAGGGTCCGACACTATAGGCCTCATTCTGAGAGGCGGGTTCTGCAACAATATCAATAAAAGTAAGAAAGCTCTCATGTGGTTAGTCTACAGGGAAAAACGAACGGGGGCACAAGATAAGGCACGGTCGCAACGGCCGTGTGTACAGCCTGCCCGAACTACCCAGCTTCAGTGTGGACGGTTTTGCCCCGAGACCTGAATCGTCTACGAGTTCTTTGGCTGTTATTATCACGGACATACGTGTCAACCGTTCCGTGACATCATTATAATGAATGGGGATACGCTGGCGTAGTGGTACGAGCGCACGATGGCGCGGATAGAGAAAATGGCGCGCGTGGTTTACAAAGTTGAAGTACAGTGGGAGTGTGAATTTTATGAGGAAATTTTGTCGCGTCACCCCGAATTGAAGACGCAGCCAGTGGTACGTCACAGCCCCCTGAACACTTGAGACCACATGTACGGGGGACGAACCGAGGCAATAAGACTGCACTACAAGATAAGCGAGTGAGAAGAGACCCTACAGTATGTGGGCGTGAATAGTCTCTATCCGTACGTTTGTAAGTATTATAAATTTCCCGTGGGACACCCTGTAATTCACGTGGGAGACATGTCGAGACAGAGAGGCTATGTTTCAAAAAGAGGGTTTGATAAAATGCTGCGTCTTGCCTACCACGAGACTCTCCCATCCCGTGCTGCCTTTTCGGTGCAATAACAAGCTATTGTTCTGCCTATGTAAGTTGTGCGCCACAGAGTGCAACACCGACGGCGAATGCACTTACGAGACGGTCGCCGAGAACGCGCTGACAGGTACGTGGGTCATTGACGAGGCGGGACTAGCCGTTCAGAAGGATTACGAGGTCATCGAAATTTTTGAGGTTAAGAATACGCTTTCACGCGATATGATCCCCAGACGGGTTAGGTCTGTCTCTTTGTCCAGTACATAGACACATTCTTTAAACTGAAGACGGAGGCTAAAGGATACCCGGACTGGGTTCGAACTTCAGAAGACAAGGATCGCTACGAAGATAATTTGTACGCTAGTGAAGGGATCCGTCTGGACAAAGAGGCGATACGACCAAATACGGCGAAACAAGGTCTGGCGAAACTCTGCCTCAACTCGATATGAGGAAAATTGACGGAAGGGTATGTTAGGACGATGACTGAGATAACCACCGAACCCAAGGTCTGTAGGTATTTTGGCCACGCTCGGTGTCGCGGTGACGAACCTCGTTTTTGCCAGCGATGACGTAGTCTAGCTCTGGTAGAAGCGCGGAGCTGAAGAATACAGGCCGAACTTACTTCTTACAAATGAGATTATCGGAGCATATATGACCCCTGGCGCACGCCTACACTTGTAAATATACTTGGACATGTTGCAAGAGCGCGCCCTCTATTGCGTCACAGACAGCGTCTTGTACGTACAGCCGAGTAACGAATCGGCTCTGGTCGAGACAGGGGACAATCTCGGGGCCATGACTTCGGAGCTGAAACGCTCCCAATTTATAGAGGAATATGTAGACGGGGGACCCAATAATTACGCGTATAAAATTTTTGATTCTGCGACTAATTAAAGAAAGGCGGTCTGTAACGTCAGGTGGATAACGCTAAATTATAACGCTTCACGAAAGTTCAATTTCGATGCCATTTGAGACATGATTTTAGGAAAAGGAAGAGAAACCACCGTCGTGAATGTACACACTGAGAAAAAGGTATAGCGGGAGAGGAAGGGAGGAGGAACGGTAGCGATAGCCACAGAACCCGAAGACAAGCTGTGTACAATTTCATTTTTCAAGATACGGCGATTACCCGAAAATAGTCCGTCCCGTCCGTGTATAAATAGGGGGGAGTCCCTGGAGAATTTCCTTTTTTATAGCCTGCTTATCCATGAGTCATGACCTTAAATTTAAGCATTCGTTGACGTGCATATTAAGTGGACCTAGCGGTTGTGGCAAGTCGTCGTTCTGCGTACGGTTCCTGCAGAACATCGACGCTCTTTGTACCGCAGGAGATTTCGACCGCGGGGTGATCTGGTGCTATAGCGTGAAGTCCGCAGTTCCCTCGCCGATATTACTGCCGAAGAGGAACGTACTTTTAATCGAGGGCGTCCCGGCAGATTTTCAAAAAGCTCGCGGCAGACCGTGCCTCGTGATCCTCGACGATCTGTTAAACGACGTCTATTCCAAGAAAATGTGTGACTTTTTTTTACGAAAGGCAGCCATCACAGAAAGAATAGCGTGATTCTGATAACCCAGAACTCCATTCACCAGCGTCGTTTTTGTAGGGACATTTCCCTAATCGCCAAATATCTGGTCATATTGAAAAACGTCAGTAATAAGAATCAGTTCATGTGTTTGGCCCGTCAAGTTTACCCCGAAAACAGCGTTAGTCTCTACAAGGCCTACCTGGACGCGACTCAACGTCCCCACGGGTGTCAACTTGTAGAGCTTTCACAGGATACCGTTGATCGCCTGCGTTTTGGAACGAATATATTCCGGAAACAGCCGACTATCGTCTACTCGCCGAAGCCGATAGATGATGAAGCGAGGGAAATTGAATTATCACGCCCTTCACGTACTCAAGTCGGCCGAACCGAAACTGCGCAAGGCCGTAACCTCTAACTGTAACAAAGAAGTCATTAATAGCATAAGCGAGTACATCCATAATGTTTTGAACTGAAATGTCAAATTGACAGAGAGTAACACGCGTAAACTGCGAAGGCACAAGGCCGCACTCCGCAAGGTGTTCGACAAGCGAATGCCTCTCTCTACCAAGAAGGAGCTCATAGTACAACGAGACGGATTTTTTGTTTCCTCTACTGAGCGCAGATCTGCCCGCGATCGCAAGCGTAATATTTTCTCGCCGAGATAATCTTACCTAAAATATATCTTGTTTCGGCCGAAAAGTTTTCACCGGTCTCCCCAAAACACCCTTCTTGTACGAACGAGCATAAACCCCCGGCCCTAAAGTACCCATCCCCACCTCTCACGAAAAAGAATAAAAAGAAGAAACGAAAAGTTAGAAAACAGCACCCAGACGAGAAATGGGTTAAATTTCGTAAAAAGATGGGCGAAACTGATATAACACACATGACGCGTATGAAGGCGATCGCGGATTTTCTACAGAAATTCTTACCCTAACCCTCATCCCCTCGTCCCGAGATTGTCGTGAAGAAACTTTTGCCGCCGTCGCGAAGTTTCAGTGTCGGGACGCAGACGGAAATGGCGGCGGTGGCGACGGCGGCGAAACTTGTAGTCATACCATCTACTTCAGTGGTATACGAGACGCGTAATCGAGGTTCAGTTTCGAAGAAATAAATGATGACGACGATGATGATAGTGATGTTTTTTCGAGGAAGATGCACAAGCGTTCGGTAGGGAGAATTTCGCCCCGTAGCTAGTGCGTATTAATTGCCATATATGTATAACCTCCGCTATCTCGACAGTAAATACGGTATCAGAAAATTCGGTGACTCGTTCAAGATAGGCGATTCCACAGTGTTTGTGGTTACCGATAACGGTATAACTATTAAGAGAAAAGAATTTACAGGGACGAACTGATTGTGGGAGTTGTTGAAGCGTAAGAGTGTGAATCGAAAAAATCACGACAGACGATGGAGAAAATATAAGAAAATATTGGAACTGACTAACGCTCATTTGACAGACTACCAGCCTGGCGCCGACATAGAGATAACACGAGAATCTAAATATCGCGACGTCATTGCTCTCCTCTTCACGCATATCAGCTGACGACGTATCGAAACCGCGTTACGTCTCCGGTGTGTAAAGTACCGATTGCCACCGCTAGCAGATTGTACAATGATACTGCCAAACCGACGGCGGTTTCGTCTCTGCGAAAACTCGGTGTGGCGTTGAAGTAGAAGAAGAAGCTCGGCGATATTATTGCCTGGCTAGAGAAGCAAGTTGCTTACACCCTTCACCGGCCGAACTGGAAGCGTTTCGCGCCAACCCCTATTCGGTGAATAACGTGATCGACGTTTGGGAATGCGACCTTGTCGACGTCCAGGCTCTCGGCAAATTTAAAGATTATTAAAAATACGTTTTATCCGTCATTGACGTAATTTCCAAATTTCTACACCTGGTCCCTCTGAGGTCAAAGAAAGGTGTAGCCGTTGCGTCGGCATTTATGTCGATATTCGGGACTGTAGTCGGCGTCCCATCTGGGTGCGAATAGGTAAGGACAAAGAATTCCTAAATAAACACTTCCAATCGATGTTGAAACGCGAGGGTATTCAGTTTTAGGTGTCTATGTATCCCGAAGTTAAATGAAGCGTCGTCGAGCGCGCACACCGAACGATTCGCGATAGGCTGTATAAGTATTTCACCTACAAAAATACCTACAAATATATCGTCGTTTTCCCAAAATTTGTCAGTGCCTACAATGACACGGTTCACTCGTCGACGGGCATGGCGCCGTCGCGAGTGACCGTTTCGGACGTCCTCGCGATATGGAAGAGGATGGAAGCCCGGAGACACAGGAACGAGAAGACTAATTTTGCGAAGGGCGCCGAGCAGGATTTTAGCACGGTGATATTTAGGATAGCGTAGGTGATAGAGAGGCGTCCGCGACACCTCTACGAATTGGAAGATTTAAATGGGACGCCAATAGGCGGCCAGTTCTATCAAGAGGATCTGACCTCGTTTCGCGTCACGAAACGTACCGTCTAAAAGCTAGATAAAATATTGGACAGGAAGGTCAGACGCGGCATTTCAGAGTGTCTGTACTGCTGGAGCGTTTATTCGAAAGGCTTTGATTCCTGGATCCCCGCTTCGAGTGTAAAAGATGTCTCACATTGATCCGAAACACTTTTACGTGACGTTGAGTAACACCTCGAAGAATCTGTATCCGGAAAACACAATCGCCACATTCACGGCCTAGTTGGCGCAGCCCATAGAACTGGTTTTTCCGAATATTGGGAAGTGGGGCTATTCCAAATCTCATATCCTCCGAAAAATATGTATACGTTTAAACCAACGACAATCGTGGGCGATAATACAGGCCTAATATTTTGCGATGTGATATCGCCTCAGTATGTGGGTGAAGCCCTAGTCCGTTTTATGAGAATGTTTATTTATCTGTCAATGACGGGTCAATAGATGTTCGACAATTTCTACTATCTGCCCGTCTAGAAGGGGGGTTTTAAAAGTGTAAGGATAGAGATATTGCAATTGACGGGCAAGCCGGTCGAATTCAATAGTAGAACGACGTCTTCAAACGTAGTCTTATATTTTCGGTGCGTTTCGGCATGGTAATATAAAATAGCTTCGTCACATTTTATGCTTATGAATCCTCTTATGCGGTACTACCCTCATCAGGCGGGTTGCGGCAAGAACCAAGGCATAGGAACTATATACGCGGTCCCTCCCTTTCTTCAGAGCGGCTACGGGATGGGCGGTTATTTGGCAGGGCTATGGTGAATGGTTATACCTGTCCTCTGGAGCTGTGCCAAGACCCTGGGAAGAGAGACGTTGCGCACTGGAGGCGATATCTTGACAGACATTGCCAGATCGACGGACAAACACCTTCGGAATATAGTCTCGTGTCGCGTGAAAGAAACGGCTGTGAATCTGATCGGTAACTTGCAGGGACGATGTCGCAAGCTCACGGCGGTAGTCGTGAAGCGGAGACAGAAAGGCGGAAAGAAACCGAGGCTTACAAAAAGAGACATCTTCTCCCAAGTGACATTAGTCTGACTGTCGCCGCCAACCATATCTGTGTCACTTAGTTCCTAGTTTCATGTTATTGCCCTAGGCCTATACAGACGTCCATCGTCGAGACGACCGAGGTGACATACAAGCCCAGAGCGTCCGTGAAACAGAGCGATCTACAATTCCTGATCCCAGCCGATAGTAACACGTATTCGACCTAAACATGAAATAATATATACGGGGTAAACTAACAAAGTTGACGGCACGAATTTGGACAACATCGATTTCACTGCTATGACGAATAATTTCTTGCGCTTGCTCTTCAGTCGTTGTAGCATCGCCCTGAACGGCGTGACTATAACTTTCGATATTTTTTGTAGCCATATTGACGTACGGCAGAGACGCCACAGAACAAAGTTTTCATCACGGGATGGAACGGAATCAAGCAGAGCAAAGAAGTCCAGCTCTGCGGTCGGATCCACAACGAATATGTAACGTACCGTTGTATCTAGTCCCGGGCGTCCGAATGCAGATCAAACCGACGAAGGCCAAACCGATTTTCTACCTGATGAACAAAGACGCGGAAACAAAGACGGTCTTCAAATTTCTCGACGCCCGACTTTTGATCAACCGTGTCAGACCGAGTCCGTCGCTCCTGTTGACTCACAATATCGCTGTCGGAAAGGGCGCTCTCGCACGTTGCAATCTGACCAGTGTCGAACTGAAGTCTTTCACGTTTTCTAGCGGAGCGCAATCGCTTTCCATAGACAACGCCGTGTTGGGACACATCCCAAAACGAATCCTATTCATCTTGGTGAAGAACGCGGAATTTCTCGGCTCCGTTACGACGAATCCGTATTTCTTCCGCCAATACGATCTGAGTTCTTTCGCACTGAACGCGAACTTTAACAGATCCGACCGAAGGTCTGTCTGTGGGCATGGATCACGAGAAGATGTCAGTCATGTGGTACAGAACGCTTTTTGAAAGGTCGGGCATTCACCACTCGAACTCGGATCTCCAGATAACTCACGACATATATATAAAAGGCGATTTCATGCTTCTCTTCGACTTGAAACCTAATGGAGGAGCCTTTGAGGGACATACGTCACAACCGGATAATGGTAATATCAGAGTGGAATTGAAATTCAGCAAGCCGTTACCCAAACCCATCACGTGTATATTTTATCTCGAATAGGATAATTCAGTTGGTGTAGATACCACGCGAATGTTCACTACAGATTTTTGAAAGAATGGGCACGACGCAGATATTGTTTACGCTGAGAGACGTGAGATCGTTCTTGGGAGTCTTCCCCTCCAACATGTTGCCGCGCTTCGTCACGCAATCTGGAACGGTCAATTTTCACTCTGGCTAGCTAAACATTTCCTACCCAAAGTGTCTATTTCTTCGATTCGTACGGTATTGTACCGCTCGTCTTCGACATAGCAGCCTTCATACGACGCAACTGTACCGTCTGGGATTATAGGAGGAGCCTACTGCAGGGCCTGACGAGTAATATCTGCTGCAAATATTGCTGTCTATTCGCCCTCTACAATGACTGCGGGTTCACCGTCAAACAATTTGTCGGTCGATTCGACGGTTCGTCAGCAGACCGACAGCTCGTCCGAGCCTTCGTTTCCGAATTCGGGTCGCCGCAAGATAGTGGTGTCGGCGGACAATGCAGCTCCAGGTTCCTATAAAAGGTAAGTACTTAATATAGTTTGTCATTCTCAGCTATGTCGACCGCCGATATGGAGTTGGTAATAGATTTCGAATTTTTGAGAGGGCGCCAGAATGAGTTCGTGGTGAAGGAAATCTCTATGGCCGCCAAAACGTGGTCGCCTTGTTCCGTTTCAGGAACCCCTTCAGCATGCGCCACACGGCTGCGATGAAAATGGGCTCAATTGGGAGGACGGGCACATAGCCTACCACGATCTGTACGCGGTAGTGAGCGAGGCGGTAGCGGGGTTCGATCACCTCTCTGCTATGGCGTTACAAAATGCAAATTACTCACCGAACTATGGAGTCGCCCGATTCTTAACCTGCAGGATTTCAAATGTCCTCAGACCACATCGTTCAATCATAAATGCTGGTGCAGCCTACCTTTTCACAAATTTTCCTACGTCAATTGCGCAACCAAGACAGCGCATTCTTTCTACGATTGGTTGATGTTCCACCTGAAGACGAAATCTCATGTAAGGTGCCGCAAAAACATGACACGTCATACGTCCACATTTTTTCGGCTACTTAAATGGGAGGGACCGGTAGGCTGCCCCTCAGTTGTCGACGATGGCATCTAGAATACGCCGGTCAAATGAAACGCCTACGGCTACGCAGCCTAAACTCCTCAGGCCGCCTGAGTTTAACACCTGCAACTTCTACGCCGAGGCCTTCTCTGTGATATTCGATCCGAAAAGGGTCCTGCTGCGACGCCTCTTTTTCATCGACGAAGACAGGACCAAATAGGTCTCCGTCGGTTTCTACACCGCTCGAGATTACCAACCCTTCGAGGAATTCAGATCTCTAAAGAAGAACGGGACTACAATCCTCCTTCTCGATGATCGGCAAGTCAACAAAATGGCGGAATGTCTGCCTAGGATTTGCAAGTCAATGAGTGGCAACGAACAGTACCGGTGCAAGAAGGGCGACTTTAGATTGAACACGACTGGAAGTTACAGGATCGCCCGATTTTATCTCGATAAACAGTACGTCGATCTGAGTCTCGGAGACTTGCAATAACTCTCGAGAATATTTCACGTCATTCAAAATCAGCTAAATGTGTACACTCATTCTCTGCCAGACGTTTTGGCTTATGTGAGTCTGGCATCGACTTCGGTTAATTAAGTCGAACCGACTCCTAACGCCAGTAAGCGCATCGTGTATTCACAACTGTTAGACTAACTTAAGACGTCATTGTAAAAAAAAATCATATTCAATTGTTGAACAACGATACTCAGAGTAGCCTTATTTAATATTGTTAAAACACATAGCAGCTTCTAACATATTTTTCCACTTGTAAACGTGTGTTTATTGATTATTACTCTTGTTCGAAAATTAACTACTTCATACCAGGAAAAAAATATGTGTCATTTTATATTCACACGATGTGTGAGACCTACTTTCATTTCGAGTCATCTACAATCGAGTACAGACCTAATTCGAGGTCAGAGCGAAGCAGTCCACAGCAAAGCGCCACGATTATCTTGCAGGGACCTAAATATTCAATCTTCCTAAATAAAGATTCGCGATTGAAGTCATACGTGCACAGGCCTCACGGTATGAATTCTTCTCCCGAATCGTTGAATGCTACGGGTTCCTACTACACAGGTATATAAATCACCACTATCTCTGTATCACTGGTAGAATCACTAACTTCGAGTCTACATACGACACTTTACTTGCAGGTGAAATTGATGCGACAATATGCTTTCACTGTGGCGGAGGGCTAAAAAATTGTCTTCCCACAAATGACGCGTGGAAGGAGCACGCACTCTGGTTTCCGTATTGCGTCTACTTTCGGTATATCAAGGGAGAAGAATTCTTACGCGGATGTCGGAGATGTGTGCAATTGTGTAATCACACTGCACTAAACTGTTTTTCCGAAACTGCTACTGCTGCTGCTGTACGGCCGCAGGCGGGTCGACACCTTCCCGAAACCTCTTCAAAGTAGTCACGTGTGTATGTGTAATGGGCTGCCAAGTGTATTTATCAGATTTGGTGCTCAAACCTTTGAACCATTGTTAGCATCCATGGAAGCAGATTTCATGGGGATAAAAAGCTTGCTGCTAACATTGCCAGAAAGATATGTGCACTAAATACGACAAATACACCTACCCTGCAAACGGCAAACGGCAGCTGGATCCTGGACGTGCGATTTGAAACACCTTCACGGCGCCTCCAGACGTGTGTGTGTGTGTGTGTGTGTGTGTGTGTGTGCAAAGTGTATTATCAGATTTTGTGCTCGTATCTTTGGCACCGTTTGAAAAAGTCAGAAGTATGTACTTTTCAAACAGTGCCAAGGATATGACCACTAGAAACGACATATACACTTACACGGCAAACAGCTGACAGCAGCTGGGCAAGGGATACTGTACACGTGTCACCTGAAACGAAATAGTATCTTATTCCTTTGTCATGTACTCGGTGTAGAAAGTAATTTTCTGGTTCTGCATACATGACAAAGGGACAAGATAGTACTTCGCTTACTCGTCTGAAGAACAAACAGAGAGAGCAATCTATATAATCTGTAATATTATTAAAAACATGTAAAGAAACATTTTTTCAACAATACCCAAAAAATATTTGCACTAAATACGACAAATACACCTACCCTACAAACGGCAAAGACAGCTGGATCCTGGACGAGTGAGTCGACACCTTCACTGCACCTCTTCTGCAATCAGCCGGCAGCTGGGCAAGGATCCTGTACACGCGTCACCTGAAACGAAAAAGTATCTCATTCCTTTGTCTTGTGTTGCATTGCAGAACCAATGAAAAGTACTTTCTACCGTACATACATGACAAAGGGAAAAGATAATACTTCGCTTACTCGTCTGAAGAACAAACAGAGAGCAAACTATGTAATCTGTAATATTATTTTAAAAAATGTCAATATATCATTTCTCACGAAAACAAGAATGTACTTACCGAGTAACCACCGTCTTCAGATGCGTATTCACGCAAGCAAGTGCAACCTCTTTTAATTTGATAACACGTTACTGTCTCCTAGTATTCAGTACGACAGTACTGTTAGATATCAAACAAAGAAGACGCACTTACCCAACAACCAGGATGGTCGGTATGCAGGCCGGAGTTCTTCCTTACAAAGATGGCTACCATTCGTATCACTTAGCTTTTATATAGCAATTGTGTAAAATCAGCCTAATTTTCAACAAGCGTGTCGAATGATTCAAATTATATAATTCCTTTTTAGACAAACGTGGTGAGCTTCGAGCCACGTTCCACTGGCGAGTCTACCTCTACGTAGTGAATGCACCACTGTACTGTAACATGACCCGAGCTCAAAGTTGACCTGCCAAATGTACTTATTCCTTTTTTAACACTAATATCTTCAATTGCATAAACATATCGATCCTGCACACTGGTAAACGGATAAATCACTTACTTACTCTCCAACTCAAGTGATACTTTTCGAAAACATGTACCGCTTACGTTGCAGGAATAATACTTTCGCGGGTGCATACATTGCCACACGTGTCGAATAATTCAAATTAGTTAATCCATTTTTGCACTTAAATACATAGCTTAGATACACGTTCCGCAAGCGTGTCTACATCCATTTCGTGTATACAAAACTGTCCTGTCACATCTCCCATGTGAATGTACTGTTTTTACGCTGATATCTCCGATTGCATCACCATATCTTTACTGGTAAAACGAATACATCAATTACTTACTCAGCAGATAGGAGTGGAAATTTTCTGAGCCTGCACGAGCGTCTGGAGATAAGCTGGCATCAAATCCTCCCGAACATTGCAGATTGCGTCATGTGTGGAAACGCAGGGGTGACCATCTATCCTAATTCCGGTCGCGATAAGACGCTGAACGGCGGTTGCCAACCGACCGCACCCGCCTCCTTCCCTTATTTAATATTGGACGCTCAAGAACGAGTAACACATTTATCACACTTCCTGCTAATTGCCGGGAACGGCGTAGTGGTGGCTACGGTGGGACCACTTGGCACATAAACTATCCTTTTCATTAATATTGCTCAAGAACGAGTACATCTTACTCTCCCTACATTCATTCACCCATTATCACGGAAGCAAAATACCATCTCGCAATCTGTACTTCGTTCCCCGCTGGCAGACTTTAAAGCTAGGTTTAATCAGTTCTGCCGGTATTTCATCAATACCCGACGATTTGTGGCTTTTTAACTTGCCGATAGCCAAATCAACCTCAAAAGCACTTGGCTCAGGTACCAGTGGTTCTGCTGTGTGTATTTCTGCCTGCCCAACATCCTTAACCCCATGCACATTGTATAACTGGGAGAAATAGTTCCTCCACGTAACCACAGTACTGAGGGGGTCTGCAACCAGGTCACCTTTCTCATCCTTAACTATATTACATCTAGGCTGGTACCCCTTCTTAAAGTCATTGATGCCCCTATACAAATCCCTAATATTGTGAATCTTGCTGTTAACTTCAAGTTCCTCAATT
>Ga0131853_10009027_pt1 | contig 18194 bp, 11 predicted proteins | sample TergutLab28metaG_FD_92764 | JGI IMG/M metagenome (GOLD analysis project Ga0131853, IMG submission 92764) | Labiotermes labralis P1 segment gut microbial communities from Petit-Saut dam, French Guiana - Lab288 P1 (version 2) (version 2) | ecosystem: Host-associated > Arthropoda: Insects >... | reverse complement strand
GGTGTGGCCCAGAAGGTGGATAGAGGTATAGCTCTACTCTTCCATGACCGCGGCACTAGAAGGGGGTGAGTGGTCAGCAGCACGCCTCGGCCACACTTTACCCTCGGCAAAGAACCAGTACCCATTTTACAGAAGGCTGGGTGGGCCCCCAGGGCCGGTCTGGACGGGCGGAAAATCTCGTCCCCAGCGGGTTTCGATCTCGGACCGTCCAGCCCGTAGCTCAGTCGCTATACCGACTGAGCTACCCGGCCCACAAATTCAAGTTTTACGATTTAAAAAAAAATTTAAGTTTAAAGTTTCTGAGAGATTTTTAACTTTTCTGCGAAATAAAGTGTTGGCAGTTGTTCCGGTTGAACTGGACGTGTACATATTAACGTTTTGTTCCTACAGCATAAACGAACGTAGCCACACCTATAGCAGTAATAGCCCAATACATTACATACGCGTTTCTAAACATTTCTAAACCTGCTGCTGTCCTGAACAGGCTAGCAGCAGGTAGCAGTACTGGTCTGACAAATACCTGCGCTGTCATGTGCAGTTTTGAACTCCTGATGACGGACGGAAAATCTCTCTGAAACATGTAGAACGTCTTACAGAAATAAATAAATTGTGAAACGCTGCATCTTGTTGGTTGTACTCTGCGAATATATTAGCGCTGCACCGACCTATGAATGTTAAATTTTCTAACAAATTTTGCCAGGCTAAAGAGCACTTCGTCATGCTGCAGCACGCATTCCTCGGAGTCGGATAGACTCAGTAAACTCATAAATTCTGCTTTGTATGCAAGGCCCTGGAGACAGAATCTGGAGCCAAAATGCTGCGAGTGAACATACATGCAATAATAAGATAGTGCAATGTATTAGCGTACGACATCAAAGACTACATAATAAATGAGAGAAAGCAAATATGGCATAAAATATATATGCAGGCGCTGTACCGAGCAATGACGACTCGGCCTGTTTTATCCAATGTTGTAGCAAGGAAAACTTGTTTTGCCCTGAGACGTCACCGTAACGGAAGCCACACATAAAAGACAGCAAGTCATCCGTTACAGCAAAGTTGGCAACGGATATTATATTATACTGCGAAACAGGAAGTTACAAGACAGATGCGACTGAACACACGATGTACTTCTTTTATCTTAGTAATTAACCAACTTTATGCACAAAATTTTGTTTTACAGTAAGTTTATTTCATGCCTCTACATGTTTCGAGCACCATGTGCTCATCATTAGTAGGTCAAAATTGTATTATACAGCCTCTGTTATCATCACACTTATAGGTGGCCGTCCCGTGCACAGTCCTCTCTCAACCTGTGCACTGGACGGCCACGTATTGGTGTGATGATACCAGAGGCTGTATAATACAATTTTGACCTCCTGATGATGAGCACATGGTGCTCGAAACATGTAGAGGCATGAAATAAACTTTTGTAAAACAAAATTTTGTGCATCAAGTTGGTTCATTACTAAGATAAATATACTGAGATGCACGGTCAGCAAAACATCAAAAACACGATGTACTGATCTTGTTGCTGTTAATAACTTTGCGATATGCACAACCTGAAGATTTAACACAGAAAAAATAAAAGATCTAGACAATTTCCTGCATCGAAGCAAAAAAATTGAATTAAACGACGAAGTCACGTCCTTATTCTCGTATATAGATTTACACAACCTCTCAAAATTTCACTATCAAAATTTCTTCTGTTTTTTTTTTTTGACCTTGCATCTCGATACATCCGTGTAATAAAAACCAACCCGATGCACCATTTATCCTCAGTTTATTTCCTCATTCAACCTCTACATATTTCGGGAATATCCGTAGCCCATCATCAGGAGGTATGCTGTATATATACAACAATTGGTACTTATTGTTCCTTTCAGTTGATTGTCCGTTGGACAGCCGGCCAACGGACAGTCAACTAAATAGCACAACACGTGCCAATGTTTTATATATATAGTATACCTCCTGATGATGGGCTACAAATATGCCCGAAACGTGTAGAAGTTGATTGACGAAATAAACTGAGGATAAATGGTGCATCAAGTGGGCTTTCATTGTAAGGTTCTTCGCTCTTTCTTTACTTCAATTACGTAATCCTGCTAAATACGCATTTGAGGAAAGGGGTACTAGGATAATGTCTGAATCTAAGGGAGGAGAGGGGAAAGAGTCTTGCGAAAACTGCATAATTAGAAACCCCAAACGTTTTACACCACCAAATACTTTAGGATGATAAAATTAGAGTGAAAATGGTAAAGGCATGTAGCATGCATGGGATCGATCAGAAATTCATAAAAATTTCTAGTACAGAAGAGGCAAGTGAATATGCACTTGGGTATCCTTGTCGCACGTGATAGAAATGGTTCTTAAGGAAGTTGCAGGTGATCCAGAGCGCGATCTTGTTGCAAGTGTGTGAACAATCAGACCTCATGAGCGGTGAGTAATTTATTAAACAGCTGAGCGACGATCAGCTTCTCAAGAAGCTCTTTGCTCCTCTGAAGCTGACAGAGCTTCATAAAGTAAACAAATTAAAGGATATTATAACTCTACAACATTCATGTATTGGTAAGCAGAAACTGCAGGAGGGTTCAGTCATGATTCGAACGTCTAAATGTGGACAGACTCTAACACAATGACGAAAATTCTCATAGTTAGTGACAACGTTAATGCTCTAAAGGTGGTTCCTATATTCTGATTTGTATCGTTCGTTTCAGTACGAAGGTGAGATCAATAATGCTTACTACGGCCACAGACCAAACAAAAACCGCTAAACAGCTTAGGACTGCCAGACTTTCCCGGATCCAATATCTGCCCCATAGGCAAAATCCAGCTCCCATTGTTGTGTAGCATCGAAGGGTTTCACACTGACAGGTATTCAGTGAACTGAGTGAAGAGTCTAATGTAATCTTTTTCAATTGAAGCTAACTAGGTTCACACTACTCCTCAGTATATTTATTTCAACTTCTCTACATGTTTCGGGCAACTATGTCCCCATCATCAGGAGAACTTACTTATCTATGCGACAATGGTATTTTTCGTTCTGTATGGGTGGCTGTCTGGTCTGCAGACCAGACAGCCACCCATACACCGTGAAAAATACCACTGTCGCATAGATACAGTAAGTTATCCTGATGATGGAGACATAGTTGCCCGAAACATGTACAGAAGTTGAAATAAATATACTAAGAAGTAGTGTGCACGTAGTTGGCTTCAACTGAAAAAGATTATGCACGGATACACGTCAAAAACATTAAAAAGATTAATGTAAATTCGAAATACAGGGTTATTCGAAATGATTGTCGGGGTTGAAGCAACTTGTCATACACAGTACGCTTGAGATAGGAGTATGTAGTTGCACCGATGGATGTAGAGGTTTATGTTTCTCCTCTTCCCACAAGTATCCCAGAACTGAAGGTACGAATCAGAACCGCCATTGAAACCATCACTGCTGACATGCTACAAACAGTTTGGAACGAACTCGATTATAGTGTTGATGTTTGTAGAATCACAAAGGGTGCATATATAGAGCACCTGTAAAGTATGTAATGAAAACTTGGAGTGTTGTTCTATTAAATAAAAACACATATACTGCTATCTCAAGTGTTTTGTGTATGACAAATTGTTAAAACCCCGACAATCATTTTGAATAACCCTGTACGTAACAATTTGCTGCTCACCCGAGAAAACGGGCGGCCGCAATTCCTGTCATTATGTCCGAGACTTAATATTGTTGAAACGAATTGGAACAGCTTTATTTTGTTTTTATGTTTCGGTGGTTAGTAATATTTCAGTTTCTGTACAGTTACAACCGACTGGTCGGACATCACAGCTGTCACGATATCCTTCGCCGAGTTTTTAAGACTGGACATTTTTTACATTGTACCAATGTCTTCTGTACTCTCCAAGTACAACAGATTTCATGGTACAAGCCTAAATTCAATTTTTTTTAAACCGTAGGAAATGTACGGCCTTCTTTAGGTCAATGTGCATTAAACTCACAAACGTTCACCGGCATTATCTATGTGAATATCACTTACACCGAATTTTACACAAATCGGAAAATAAATGTGGAAAGTGTGGCAGGAAATTAATTTACACCCTTAACCAAATTATGGCTTTCACTGTACCAGGTTTATGAAACTCAAGTCGCTCAATGAATCTATGTGGACATCTTATATACCGCTTTGTATCCACATCGGAGCAAAACGCATCAAGAAGTTCACAAAACTCAAAGCCGACCAACGGCATTTTATGGATATTTTTACATCCTATTTTATACAAGCAGGTCAATAAACGTGGAAAGTACTAATTAAACCATGCCGTTAAGTAAAGCACGACTCACTGGACCGACCCTCACGAACCCTCTAGATCTCTTTGTAAATAAAAGCTACACAGAATCTCATGCAATTCCCTCAAACGGTTTAGTTGCAGAAACTAAGTACCTTAGGGACGGACGAGGTCTACACATAATCCTTCGGCTTTTACTTCCTAAATAACGCCTAACATCAGACTGTAATACAGTTTTATACTGAGGGACGACTTTCAAGTCTGCAGCAAACAAGCTTTATTAAGTTCTTCGGAGAAAATGTACATATTCAAAACCGTGGTCTCGGAGTCAGACATTAGGCGCACTAATCCGAGATTTGAAATAATTTTGTTTGCCTCAATATCCGAAATGTGTTATAAATAGACACTGCGCTCTTCACAAGCATATCTGTACAACACAGAATTAACTTCTCCTTCTTCAGCCTCAATTAAGGCAGCCATGTGCGCCGAATTAAAAACTTTTTCCTCCACAGTTTCACAGAACCGGAATAAAATTTCTAATTAGGATACAAAGTTTTGCTGTCTCCCTCAGAGAGAAAGTTTCGACTGAGATCTCCTGAAGATATCACTCAATTATCGGGAAATGCATCGAACAGAGTTCCTATTTACAAGGTATAGAATGTTGCTAAATTTATGTACATAAAATATGCGTAAGTGACGGTTACTGCATCGAACAGAGTTCCTATTTACAAGGTATAGAATGTTGCTAAATTTATGTACATAAAATATGCGTAAGTGACGGTTACTGCATCGAATAGAGTTCCTATTTACAAGTTATAGAATGTTGCTAAATTTATGTACATAAAATATGCGTAAGTGACGGTTACGCTTTTCTGTCTCAGACGCTTCTGCCAAACTATAAATGAAATAAAGAGGCTTATGCTCTGGTGTGCACAGCGGTATTGCCTGTAACGTACTGTAAGCACAATCCTAGAACCTCTTCCCGTATAATGACTACAACAAACACAATCACGATTTTCCGCAGTTTCCTTAACCTAAATTTAAATTCAAACGTCAGATCTAGCTAACCTTTCTTCTAATTCCATTCGAAAACCTATGAACTTGATAGGATGTAGTTAAATTTCTAGTAAGGCACACTGGGATAATGAGAATATAGCTGAATTATAATTCCTATATTGTTCATCATCGGAATGCTTGGCTAAAGACAGGCACTTTTTAAAAATATTCCAATAGCAATTTTATTTCGGAATTCAGCTTAGGTAGACTTCGTAATTCAAGTACAAATTATGGCGTCCGTTGTACAGCTAACGTGTAATACTGAATGTCTTGAGTCGTCGGAAGATCCCACCTTCCAGTCTTGGTACAAGGGCCAGCTACTACGATTGATGCCCATGTTCTTCTACTTAGTCGCTCTACTCAGATGCTGGTATATAAATTTACCAGAGGCCACATCAGTTTTCCTTCCTATATTCTGCAATACGTCATTCCGCGCTATACAAGCTACACAGTGAACACGCGTTATTAAACTTCCCAAAGAATAATATATTTCTAGAAAACACGCGGTATTGTACGCCTACACTGTCTCTCGGTCCCATTTTATTTCCCATCTTCCAATCATATCACACACTGCTAGCAGGTTATGTAATTTTTTACCTACATCACACGCACATTGAAGTGTATTATCACAACCAACCCCGCCTGAAGTAGTTTGAAGATTCCACAACATTTTGTCCGTCGCTTTATTCGATATTACATGTTCTTCCTACACCTCATTATTCAAATATTTTAGTTTGGTATATATTATGGACCCATTTTTCATGCGAAATGTACAAATGAAATACAGACAGCCGTCTTCCATTGAAGGGCGCCGCTTAACACAGGCCTTCTTTAATCCCTCTTCGTCACAAACATCACACAACTTTAGCAGGTCTCTCAATCAAAGCAGAAAATACTCTTACACCAAAACCACATGAAATGTTTAATTTAACCCAACAATGTTATAGAGTGTTGGTTCCAGGAATTCGCAGGCATTTCATTTAAGTATACTGTAATGCCTTCAATAGGCACGTTGTGACTATAAATTAAGGACAAAATCCAAAAGCTGTGTAGAACTATCCTTCGCTCTCTGTCGTTCTTTACACCGTTCTGGTTTCCTTTGTGTCACGATGATGTAACTCAAGCCACACGCCACAACCACGCGCGACAGGTGTGACTTCGTTCCTATTACAGTTCAAGTTGGATTCAGTGAGCAGGATATATTCTTCTTTCGCCAGACTATTATGCACTTCAAAGCCACGTATTACTGAAATTCTTCATACTATCCTACCCTCCGATTTCTTTCTGTAGCTATCGAATTTCTGTCCACGTATCGCAAGCCCCAAAATTTTCTATTCTTCCACACGCCCCGTTGAATCTCATGTCCTTGTTTTTGGTAAAATTATCACCAGTATTAGGCCGACTGTAGCTGTCTATCTGAATGCGTCTTTAAATTTGAGTAACAGAAGATGCTCGAAATGGTCCCATTTCGAGGGCATTATAATGGGTACTGACAGGACTCCCTGATGATGGCACCTGTGATGTGCCGAAACATGTTGGAGACGTGGTAAAATCTGGTGAACATATTTTGTGCGTGTAAAGTTGGTTATACATATTAATTTTTAAGAATGGTTTCTTTTGTTATTTGCTGGTGTGATAAATCGCCCCAGATATTGTGACAAAAATACTAGTTTATAGTAGGTAAGAAATAAAGCTTGGTACAGACTAGCTAAATTGTCAGGATCTTACTATTTTCTCACATGTTTTCATAAAAATGGAAACTCATTGCTTTTGGATCTCCATTTCCTGAATGCCTAGCTCTTAGTCATTTGGGATTCGCAGGTCGATAATGCAGCTGTGAGTGTCTGGACCCCTGTGCCACACCTGTCTCCTGTTGCTCCGTACATATGACCTACAGATTTATACACAATTGGCATGTCTAATACACTTAACATTATTTATGACAATAAAATTTATCATCTTTATCTGGTTTTAAAATCGAAAATGTGTTTACTCCGCCCAACAATAAATCATTTCAATTGTCCGACACACACTATAAACATACGCTGCCCTATGATCCGGGTGTGTAACTCGGGTATACTCCACTTTCCAAGGATAGCAGTAATCGTCCATAATATTGCGTGATATCTTCTCCACATTTCCAAGGATAGCAGTAATCGGCCACAATATTGGGTGATACTTTCTCTAGCAATCGTCACAGTAAAGTGAAACACTTGAAACAGCAGTCCAACACACTCTCAGTCGCAAAGTGAAAAAAAAATGCAGGGACTGCTTGTCGGAATTTTAGTTATCTGTGGGCAACTGTATAATAAAGAAAACCTAACCGCGGTCAGCCAGTAGTTAATGTGACATGCAGTTAACAATAGACAGAAAATACATACTAAATTTTAGCATGATAACCGGGAGGGAAGAGATCGGTTGGGAGGTATGGAATGGATTCAACCGGATAAGGATATTCCGGGGTGGAGGTATGGAATTAAATTCAACTGGATGAAGATATACCCGCACTCCAGTGCCTTCTTTTCCCACAAGAGACAGACAATTTCTTGAAGAGCTTATAGACCAGCAGCTTCTGATTAAGGATACCAAATACTACAATAGATTTAGTCAGAAATGTCATATTTTAAAGCAAATTATTCTTGTCGTAATGTTTACAAGTTTAAATGTCTTGTGTATTTCAGTGCGCCTATAACGTTGTTTCAGTTACAAGTCACTAATATAAAACCTATACCACTGAAAAATTCGCTCACGAATGAATGCACCATCCTAAATTCCTTTCCTTTATCTGCGTGACTCTTTCATCCTTGATATTCCGCGATGAGCCTGTGACAAAATTAGTATGCTGCACGCTCAGCAAGCAATCAGAGCAGAAGTAGACTTCACCTAAATTCGTGCTGTGAACGAAACTACTACTCTGATGTTTGTGTGACCATGCATCATTGATACAATAAATAAACAGCCAACTAGACGCAACAATAATAATTTTATTATTAATAATTTCAATCAGCTCAACATGTTTCGGGCGATAATTTCGCCCATCCTCAGGAGCACTAGACTGTGTTTACAGCTTGTGGTACAATGCACGGGCGATGCTGCCTGCTGGTGACAAGGATGAGGGTCCACCTCATCCTGGTCACCAGCATGCAGCAACGTCGCTGTTTTATACCACAAACTGTAAACACAGTCTAGTGCTCCTGAGGATGGGCGAAATTATCGCCCGAAACATGTTGAGCTGATTGAAATTATTAATAAAATTATTATTGTTGCATCTAGTTGGTTGTTTATATTACTGAAACTCCTACTCTGCCTCATTAGTCACAGCTTTAAACCGAACATTTTATAACGATTTCTTGCGTTATCAATTTTTAATGGCCATATATCAACCGTGACTCTGGTTGTAGGATGGATATAATTTAGTTCAGATAAACCTGAAAAAGGACAGAAGAGGCCATGGATTTCTTCAAAGTAAGGATGTGTATTACAGACGACTGGGTAAAGCAACTACAAATCCCACACACGACAGCAGGTACTTCGACCAATATTTTAACTGAATTCAACAGAAAATAATTTTAGCGTGTTACCGATCTGTTAGCCTGTCGGATTTTTGTACACAGTGATAAGGTATAGGCCTATATATATATATGTGTGTGTGTGTGTGTGTGTGTACAGGGTGAGCATAAATTCTTTCCCTGATTATAAACATTTATTACAAGGGAGCTTTACTTTGCACCTCAGTTAGAAGAATTTCAGCCGTGGATATTTTTCCAACAAGATGGTGCAACTCCACACTGGGTTCACATGTTCGTAGGGTTTTTGGATGCAACATTTCCAAAGAGGTGGATTGGGAGAGATGGTCCGACACCCTGGCCACCACGATCGCCGGATATCATCCCCCTTGACTTCTTTTTTATGGGGGTATGTTAAGTACAACGTGTTTTCGACGCCAGTTCCAGATATTACAAATTTGAAGGCAAGAATAACAGACGCTTTTGCTAAAATAACTGAAGACACTTTGGAGAACACGAGAAGAGAAATTGATTATCGATTTGACGTTCTCCGTGCAACAAAAGGAGCACGTGTTGAAGTGTACTAATGTGTTGTAAAAAAACTTGAGTTGCATTTTGAAAAAAGTTTGTATTCCATGTACAGTAGTTTTCTTGTAATAAATATTTGTAATCAGGGGAAAAAATTATGCTCACCCTATATATATAATTTTCAGTGACATTCATAGTAATACAACTGCATAATAATTAATGTTGCACACATACGAAGGATTAGCTGGCTCTTGCACTGCTCTAGGCAGCTCGTAACGAGGAGCTCAGAAGTTCACCACAGCAAGAGCTTCGGTAAACTCGTCCACCGGTTTCTCTGGTTATGAACCGCTGTTTCAATCCAAGCAGCGCGTGCAGCTCAATTTGCTTATCGAAAATTAAAAAGGGGGTTTCGGAAAAGTTTTCTGAAATCCCCGGCGTATACATGACATGCATTAATTCAGAGCACAACCCCAAGAACTCTCAGAAGTTGCTGAAGCGGATAGAGATATGTCCCCAGTTTAAGCAGTAGTTTCTTTCCTGGAACTGACGTTAATAGAAACTGCGTAGATGAAAGAGCGCAAATCAAAAACGCATAGAATGGAATAACCGGGACTTCAAGTAGCGAACTTGAATGCCAGGAGAGTTTCTTCATTTCTCATAATTGCCACCGTCAGATTACTAGAGACCCCAGAAAAAGTTCCCAAGCGACAAGAAGTACATCGACCCACCCAAAACTGTGGGCTTCATTTCTGGAAGGGGCATACAGGAAGTTACACGATATCATGGAACAGTTCTTATGGCGGGTTCATACTCCAGAACATTTCTTAAAATATATCATCTTACATATTTTACTTTGGTATACTCCGGTACGAAGGGTTTAATACCTGAAAGAACAGTTGAAGACACACACAAAATTCTTCTCTGGGCTTCTAATAAACCCACTTACACTACCATCACGATCGAACAATTGCTATGAATTGTAGAAGTTTTCGTAGATATAGCCTATTTTTATTGACAGACGTTGCTCTATGAAGTCGGCCAAGATTTCCGATACGTTTATGACAGTAGTGGGGACACAAGCTGGCGCAGTTGGTTGAGGCACTGCGCTACAAGCCAGGAAGTCGCGGATTCGATCCGCACTGGTATTATTGGAAATTTTAATTAATACAATCCTTCCGGCCATACTACGGCTATGGGGTTGACACAGCCTCTAACAGAAATGAGTACCAGAAATATTTCCTGGCGGGGGGGTGGGGGTAAAGGCGGCCGGTGCTTAGGGCTGACAACCTTGCCAACCTGAAATCTGGGAGGGGTAAGCTCCTGGAATCCTCAGGGTCTGTCCGGTCCTCTAAATGGATTGCTTGACATTTACCTGCTTCTAACATTATATCTACATTCACGCTTAAAAATGCCTGCCGATTCCTCTACATTCGTAGACTTTAAACAACAATAAACTGATAGGCGCAGTCACGTGTATTTAGGCCTGGTTATAACACGTGGTCCTTCTACTTTCTTATCATTTTTTCGATAGTGACATTGAACGGAGCTTAAAATTCTTGCCATAATTTACCTGCAGCGTTACTAAATCAGACTTCCTAAAAAAAAATCACCTTTATTGGATTTCGTGTCGAAATGGGATGTGTCAATCAGCGTGAAGCTCGAAAAAAAAATTAGTTTATGAGTTTTATGACAGAATGATAGAATAATCAAAAGAAGTGTCGCAAACGACATGAACAAATGCAGCCTGATTTAAACACTCGCATAATCAAGTTACCAACCTTCGTCGTATGAAAAGGAAATGTGAGAATGACGTTTTCACTTTTGAAAGACCTGTTTATTTTAGTCGTATCACAACACACCTTAAACAGCTGAGCTCATACAGTTTCGAATGATTATATCACAAAATAATAAAGTAGAAAGACTGTGGAAGGAATTGATCGTGGCACAATTTGTGTTAATATTTTCGCTCTCGTCTGGTGAATATTCAAATCCAGGACCTCCAAAATAGTCACTCTGCAGCAAAGTTTTGGGTTCTACAAGCTCTGTTTTTATCCCAGGCGAAAATCAAATTAGGAGAGTAGCATAATCTTCTGCAAGAGTATATGTTCAATTCTTTCTTCGCAATTTTACTTGACCTCTTCGGCTTTCCAGTTCCTTTACATGCATCCTGGGTTGATTAACAGTAAGTGCCTCCCAGTTTACCCGTGTTCCTTTCCTTCTTGTATTAGCCAACTTCTCGTGAAATCTTGCAGCAAAAAAAGAGGCATAAAATGTTACGTGACTGAAGGATGGAAGGAAGCACCATTTTCCTCTTTTATTTCAATTAAACGATCAGAATTAAGATGTAAAGTAAATTAGAATGAAATGTTTTGTAATTTATGTACCATGTATCCTATATCAAGTTTCCAATCTAAGAGACACCAATGTGCTGACAGATGTCTTTTTCATCGTTCCTCCATATTTATTTTTGTATTCACCTTACGCTAAAACACTCTGCTGTTGAAATAAGCGTTAATAAACGATCAGATAATCAAAAGTGCCTCAATTATGAAAGGTCAAAGCATCTACGTACACACAGTGATGGCATTTGGGGGGGGGGGGTGGAGCTACAGCTCCATTTATTTTTAACCTCGGCACTAGATAGATGAGATTAGTCGGATTTATGAGCTTGTCGCTTTACGCCCCAGAAAACAGCCCCTAGTACCCGTTAAAGGGGAGGATGGATAGGCCTCAGAGCCCGTCTGGATGCATCGGCGCAAAGTGCCTTGTACCTGACAGGAATCGAACTGCTACGACTCCTCGACTGTCCAGCCCGTGGCCTCTTCACTATCCCGCCTGTTTTGAATTATAAATGTGCCACTTCGTCGAATGGAGTTAAAGATGATCATCAATAACGCGTGGACCAGTATTTAGGAGAAGCGGTCACAGCCTGCTTCTCAGCAATAACGCAGCATTCGCTCGAAGAGAGTGAGAATAACCACGGAAACCTAATCTCTAACCCGCATTCCGGCCGATATTCAAACTCGGGACCTCCCTCCCCCTCCCGAGTATCAGTCCGGTCATTCCGAACTACACCAATAACTTCCTCGGCCACAATACGCAAAACAATGGAGGAATGTCACTGTATCCTGCAGACGGTATATTCAAAAGGTCTTGTCTTTTTTCTAGTAACTTTTAAAAGAGTATAAAAAGTTTTATCACAAACTCAATTTATGAAGCTGGCAGTACTCGTGTATCGTGTGAGGCAGCACCCTGCAGTTTTCATGAGCCTGTGATGAGTTTGTAACACAATTATCTGAAGAGGAAGAACGGACATTTCACCCACAAAGTAACTTAATCTACGGACGGAAAGCTTTCTCCCCACCAGTATCTATCCCACACGTAACTGTATTACTTGTCTTCTACTGACGCAAGGTAAGTGGACTAACCTATTATCACACCGCCGACAGGTGCTCGGTCATCCGACCTTACGGTTCTGCGTGTCACAAATTCAAGCCGGATAACGTTTCATCGGTAACAAAAATCTTAAGTGCAGTTACAGAAACTGCTAGATGGGACGGGATTCTGTTGCCAAAGCCTTGCATGACTGAACTTACATAAGAAATTCTTGAGGTTTTCACAGCGGTATAAATAAGAACCCCGGTTTTCTGAGATCTAACGTTGCGTCCTTAGGTGAATGGTTTCTGACGTGTAGAAGGAAGGTAGTGTCTTCGAAACTTTGGGAATTATCCGCCCAAAGAGTAGCCTCATAACCAAGAAAATTTTAATTTTTCAGTAGCAAACTTCACATTCTCTGGACCGTGCATCGTGATATACTTGCGTAATAAAGACCAACAAGATGCACTTTTCTTACTTAATTTATCCCAGTGAATCAATCCTTCACTTGCTTCGAATAGAGTAACTGTTCATCATCAGGAGGCAGTTACTGTATACGCAGCATATGGTATTTACTATGCGTCTGTGGTGACTAGCTGCTAACACGATCAGAGTGGAAACAAGTAGAGGATTGATTCATTGGGATAAATTAAGTAAGAAAAGTGCATCTTGTTGGTCTTTATTACGCAAGTATATCACGATGCACGGTCCAGAGAATGCGAAATTTGTCAATACCCAACAAGCAACACAAATATACCAATACAAGAGCATCAAAGAAAAACTGTATAAGACCAAAGCTGCAGTAAGGCATAACAAAACATGCAGACCAAAACAGCTTACGCCTAGCTACATATCTACCAAAATAAACGGAGTTGCACTCTGATCGTGTTAGCAGCTAGTCAATGCAGATGCATGGTAAATACCATACGCTGCATATACAGTAACTGCCTCCTGATGATGAACAGTTACTCTATTCGAAACATATAGAGGATTGATTCACTGGGATAAATTCAGTAAGAAATGCGCATCTTGTTGGTCTATATCACGCAAGTTTTCAGTGGCGTTCGTGGAGAGGTTTATAATCATCTGCAGCATTAAATTTATTGGGCTTATCCACAACAACTTACTTTATCGCCAGAGAATGTGCCATTTAAGGCGGTGAGAAATGCTTTCGGAATTTTAGTGAATCACCAGAAACGAAGAGACTTGCGACACTTAAGACGTAAACAGAAGCTACAAAGAGCACGCCCGCTACATTAAAAGTAACAACCCACGTCTGCATATGCTCTCCACATCCTCAACAATCAACACGAATAAGGTCCCATAGAAAAAACAATGACACTCCACAAGCCCCTCAAAAACACCTCCCTATTAACCCTATATGAGCATTTCTTTATATAGTCACGCCACAAAGCAGGAAGGCTCATTTCCGAGTAAAACCCCGGCGACTCTAACCCACTACTCCAGATGGACATTAACCCCTCCCATCCCCTTCACAGGACCCGGCTAGACGAACAGTAACCTTCACACAGTGCACACAGCTCACGACCCAGCTCCACACAACCACAGCCAGCATAACCAGGTATGTAGTCCGTCTATTATTAAATTACCCCCCCCCATACTAACACAACCTGCACCCATCCCACCCATCACCTGCACACTCCTCCCTGGAAGCACCTAATAACACCTACACCACACACACATCCCGCCAAGATGGCACAGTACACCAGATCTGACAGACATACGAATTAGATACCAACCAAACACCATGGCATACACATATACACACGGCCATACACATATACACAAGGCATACACATAAACACAAGAAATCCCAACTATGTTTACTTCTCATTACTCCACGCAAAGATTCTATGGCTCACATCTTACGGTTTTTCCCCCTCCTGTTACAGTGCAGAACACCATATGCAGTAATACACGGTCTTGTTCTCTTGATGATGGGCATAATGATGCCCGAAACATGTTGAGATAGAAGTTTGATAATAAACATCGGATTAGTTGCGTCTTGTTGGTTTATCTCTCTTCACCCTACGTGGACAGAAGTATAGAATACAAAGAGACAGTAAAGGAATATAGTATGGATAAAATTTAGCTAACACAAAACAGGATTCAGTGGCAGGCTTTTGTGAAAGCAATGGAGAATGTTCGGGTTCCATTAGAGGTATGGAATTTCTTGACCAGCTATTGACTGCCTGATGCGTCATGCAGTTGCTCCACACAACGTTGTTCCCATATTTGTGTGATCGGTTGCCATTGTTCTGACAGTCTTTTTTTTTTTAGCTCAACAGCCACCAGTGGGCCAGGGCCTCTCTTTCAGGAGGTTTCTAGATCACACACAACGACGCACCACAGTCGGTAGGACTCCTCTGGACAAGTGATCAGCTCGTCGCAGAGACCTCTACCTGACAACACACAACACTCACAACAGACAGACATCCATGCCCCCGTTGGGATTCGAACCCTCATTCTCAGCAGGCGAGCGGCCGCAGACCTATGCCCTAGACCGCGCGACCACCGGGATCGGCACTGACAGTCTTACTTGTGGCTTTCTGGGAGATTCAGACCCAAATATATTTCAATAATAATGCTGTATAGCACACCTTAAATGCAATTAATGTCTACATGAAAATTAACAATACAATTCTCCCGTCCAACACCATACGCGTAAAAATATAATTACTGTCAATAAGTGTTTCGGTATTAATTATGTCTTCCCCACATGACACCATAACAGCATAATTGTGTGGATGATAGTTAATTATTCTCAATTATGTGTAACGGAATTTCCAAATTTTATTTGGCCAAGACCGCTCCCTTCCTTATACTTTTCCTTTTGATTTTTGTCATTTACGTTTCCATTGTTTAAAACTACTAAATCTTAACAACTGCATGTGTCAAATACTACAAGAGTAAGTACAGGAGGTAAACCTAATTATGATGGCAGACCAGACAAAGTGGGTTTTAATACAGGCGCAGGCCAGTCAACAAATAGATAGAAAGGAGAGGCTGTACATAATTGTGTTGCGACATTCCGTCTGGCACTAGAGGCGACAGTATGAGCAAATGATTCTGCGCACCAATTTAACGTGTATGAGCAAAAATTTGGATTTACCCTCATATTCGTTCATCTTATAAACTAATACTTTCTGTTCGCTTAAGGCCATAATAAATAATTATGTAGGCACTATCTTGTTTCACAGTAAAAATTTGATACTTTAGACCTTCAGTGCCTCTGCATGATATTAAAAAACCTTCGTAACATTAATGGCCGGATCAGCCGTCTAAATAATGCCTTACTGGTTGGGAGCAAAACTGATCTACTATGTAGCTTGATTTTCACTGGCAAACAAAAATGCTGGAAGTTTTGACTACTTATACAAATTTTCTTAAAATACTTTCAGAGATTTTCCAATTGATTCGGTTGACAGCGTAGCTAAGTCATCGGCTCTGGAATAGATGATCTAGGTTCGACTTCGGGTAAGGATCAGGGGCTTTCCACTTTGCCATCACGTCTAGAATGACATTTCGTGCCTCTCTCTGCGTGCTATTGAACAATTACAAGTTACAAGCCGTCGGAATGTGAAGCTGATCACTCGCCATCATCTAATGAACAGTCAAACAATCCGCTGACTCTTACGTCCAATCCCGCATAAGTCTTCCTGACTTGATGATGAAAAAGTAAAGAAAAGTTCGAGGTGACATTATTTTGTAAAAAAATTCGCGGCTTATGTCAACGAACTAATAAAAAAACTTCTAAATAACAATTGTTTTCATGGCTGGATAGCTCTAGTGGGCCTAGGCCAGAGATCCGACATCACTCACTTAGACACACTCGGGCGGACTCCTCCGGACGAGTGATCGGTCCGTCGCAGGGACCTCTACCTGACAACACACAGCACTCACAACAAACAGATATCTACGCCACCGGTGGGAATTGAACCCACAATCTCAGCCACTGGGATCAGCAACAAAATTAATTCTTTTACATATTTTCAGAGCTGAACCACTTTTCCTCCAAAATATTAAACGCTGAACTCAGACTGAATAAACGTATTACGTACGTTTTCTGTTAACAGTTCGTTCGTTTCCATATCACTTTTCAAAGTCATTTCCTTCATTTCAAAATATGAGTTTCAGAGATATTAAAGAATCAATAAGACTGTCCGCTATTTCAAAACGCGCAAGCCTCTATCTTGGATTAAGGTACACATAAGCTAAAATATACTTGTTCGTGGAATTATAAACCAGAGGCGGCATCAGCCAAGAATACGAACAAAGTTACAGGATATTAACTGCAAGAGAATAAGCGAGTTTCCGCTCGTGTCTCGTTGTGGCAAAACCTGCTGCGTGTTCAGTGTTCAGATACTATTCCTTTGACTTCAAACGTTGTCCACATGCAATTACAAATTCTCTCGTTATTACGACTTACGAGGGTAAATACAAGATAGACACAAGGCAAACAACTATTTCAATATATCTCACGCATTGAAACAAACGGAAGATTTAATCGATAGAAAGAAATCCTAATTGGAACTTGGACAAAGAGGGTTGGGGTAGATGAACTGGCCAGACCCCAGTTTTCTTTAATGTGTAAATGTACAGCATATAAGAACATGAAGTACAAAGGATATTAGATACTGGAATTTCGGAAGTGACTGTCACGAGATAGCGGAACCTTGATTTAAACACACTAGCGTAATTTGACGACCACTGGACGTCTGTCCTGCGAATGGCGCTGTTTTAACAGCTTCAGAAATCTTACTGAAAATCAAACCACTTAAGGCCTACCCACTGAACTCGCCTCTCCATGGACCTGAGTACTTAAAGAAGCTAATATTTGCTCGTTTAGTCAAGAAATTCCCCACATTTAAAGAACTGAGATGTTCAGTACAACATTCACAAAACTCCTGCTCACTTGTCAAGAGCCGTGTCCAGTTGTCCTCACCATGAAGCAGATTAATCCAGTCTATACCAGCCCACACAAAATTTTAATCTCCCATTAATGTTTAGATATTTCGAGCGGCCTGCTGCAGTTGTTGCTATCTGAACTATGTAGCATTTATCTTATGTTTATTGGACCGTGCATCATTGTGATAGTTGAAGAATAAAAGACCAACCTGATGTCAATTGCTATTTTATTTCACTTCTTATGTGCTCAACATGTTTCGGACATTAATATATCTATCATCAGGAGCTTGGTATCCGTGTTGCAGGCTGAAGCCTGCAACACGGATACCACTCCAACCCAACCACACCGAATCTCCAACGCACATCGAACCAAGAACAAAACGGCCGATGTGGTAATTCAACAGAATAGTCGCAAGCTCCTGATGATAGATATATTAATGTCCGAAACATGTTGAGCACATAAGAAGTGAAATAAAATAGCAAGTGACATCAAGTTGGTCTTTTATTCTT
>Ga0131853_10009026_pt1 | contig 18196 bp, 10 predicted proteins | sample TergutLab28metaG_FD_92764 | JGI IMG/M metagenome (GOLD analysis project Ga0131853, IMG submission 92764) | Labiotermes labralis P1 segment gut microbial communities from Petit-Saut dam, French Guiana - Lab288 P1 (version 2) (version 2) | ecosystem: Host-associated > Arthropoda: Insects >... | reverse complement strand
GGTATATACTCTCCGTTTTTTTCTCTTCAAAATGCAGTTTGTTTCATAATTCTAACATGTTTGGTTCCTGTATTATTCACATTTTATATAGAGGGTGTGCTAAAATTAAAAAAATAATTCCGGTGCGAAAAGGTTAATATATCCTAACAGTAAACTGTGACTTATATACTCCGTAGTTTATTTGGTCAATATGACCATTACCTGTCCAAAAAACACATGAGAACATAGAATGAATAACAAATGCTTTAGAGCTGCATTGCTGTTCCTCCTGGACTTCTTTCCTCTTGTTTTCACACTTCTCCTTCTCTGTGCCCATGCTGTAGTGTAGCAGAACACTGGTGGAGTTTAAGGCCAGCAGGGCCACCCCTCTGCTGTGGAAAGGAAATTTACTTACTTACCTTTTTTTTTCTCCCTGCACCCTACTGGGGAGGACTTTCTGACCCTCAGACCTCTGTGATTCACCTGTGTCCATCTGGTCACGGCATCTTTGAAATTTGTTGTAAGAACCAGATCTTTCAGAAGTTATTTTGACATTGTATTAGCATTGACAAATTTATGGTTTTAACCTCTGAATGGGCACATGTGATTTTTCAGCAATGCTTTGTGTGGGCGTTTTGTTCCCACAGGAAAACTTAAGTTCATCCTGTCAGAATTACATAAAATTCTTTTATTAAATTGGTCAGCCAATGAAAGTAGACCCTCTTTCGTTGCCCAGTCAATTAGGGGATGAAAATCTGTTCAAGGTTTCACCCTAGCTGATGAGATGAGTAGAAAGACAAGGGGGATTCAAAAATTCAGACATTACTTTTTAGACAAGAGATGGAAAGGTAAGGACCCACCATTGATGGCAGAATTAAAGGTCATGTTTATATAAATTTAAAGCTAAAAACAGGCATTCCAATTTCCTGCTTTAATTATCCATAGAAGAATGACTAAGCACGTTGTGAGCATAGTGTGTGTGTGTGTGTGTATATTATAAAAGGTGGCCATACTGTCAATATGCTCAATTTATTGTTACCAGCCACATGCACAGTATTAAATGTATATGAATATTAGACATAGCTTTGACATGTTTCATTACCAGTGTAGCATCTTCAGGGAGCACAATATGCCAGGTTTAAAACCAATTACCATTGAAAAGCTATTATTTACAAGGTTCTACAGTCTGTAATAGGCTCCATTGTTGATGTCAAGTATGTACAAAAGGTACTATTTGTACAAGTTTTAAAAATGTATGGTTAAGATATGATTAAAACATTTCTTACATAGTTAAATATGAATAATACAAAATAAAATTATTATTGTTGCAGTTGGTAGTGGAAACTTCTAGTTTGTAGCCCTGTATGTTCAGGTTTGTAGTGTTTATCTTAATCCAAAGTGGATTGTTTCCTGTAAACATATGATATATGCAATGAGTATGTACTTCTTTGTTATGTGTAATGAATATGTACTTCTTTGTTATATGCAATGAATATGTACTTCTTTGTTATAGGCAATGAATATGTACTTCTTTATTATATGAAATGAATATGTACTTCTTTGACACTAAAGTCACTGAGGACACTGAAGTTAGCAAATTGTATTGCTGACTTCACCCAACACGGAAATGTACATTGTCCCAACAAATATATACAACATATTATTGAAGCAGATGCCATTGCATACCACATGCCAGATATGCCCATTATCACAGCAACAGTGTGAACTTACGATTGTCTTACTAGACACACACACACACACACACACGTGTGTGTGTGTGTATATACAGGGTTATTCATAAGTCCCTCCGGGATTTCCGAACTCGACTGTGCAACAACCAAGACAGACACGGCAGAAAGGAGCATATCAATAGGTAGAGAATCTCTCCAAGTTTTTTTTGTACTAGGGGCCTTGGCGTACTTGCAGGTTCCACCGCTAGGGGGTAGTCTTGACGAAAAATGGCGTTCATAGTGAATAAGAAAGCGTTCTGTGTCTTGGAATTTGCCAAAACTGAGTCAATTGTGACGGTGCAACAGAGGTTTCGGATCATATACCACACAGAACCACCTACAGACAAAACAATTCTTGAATGGTACATGAAATTCCAGCAGAGTGGCTGCCTGTGCGCTGCGAAACAAACAGGCTGTCTGGGCCCATCGGCTGAGACTGTCGAGTGTGTGCGAGAAATGTTTGTCAGGAGCCCTCAGAATTCACCAAGGGTGCATATATCAAGCACCTGTAAGGTAGGACAGAAACTTGGAGTGACTCTCTCTCTGTTGATATGCTCCTTTCTGCCGTGTCTGTCTTGGTTGTTGCGCAGTCGAGTTCGGAAATCCCGGAGGGACTTATGAATAACCCTGTATGTATATATATATATAATATGACTGAAGAACTTCTTAGTGTATCAAGTGCATCTTTGAGTTTTAAATTATATTCATGTAACAGATGGATAGTAAGTGCTTAAGTCATTCCAGTGTTCTCTATAAGAAGTCACCATTCTGATGTATGGAGAAAAAACTAAGTTTTAAGACTGAACTCCCTGAAGATGGTGTCAGTGGATGCTGAAACACACAGAACTGATAATTAGTATGTGATTTAACATACACAATGTAGTGCTCATAAAGTTGGTCCTAATTGCTAGTTTCAATCACAGAAGACTGGTTTTCATGTAAATTACATATAAGAAAATGGTTTGTTCCTCAGAGAACACACTTCATGTCCAATGTAAAAACCAGTCATTGAAAGTTGCTTAGGAAAATAATCACTGTTTATTGTGAGAATCATATGCAGTATGTCAATACACTGGTAAAATGCAGTGTATCTTAATGTTACAGTAGGTAGAACATATATTTACCATTAGGAATTAAACAACTAAAGTGTTTATTATTGTATGTGACTAAATGTCATATGATCACAGTTTATAAATGCTTTTCAGGTACAAAGACATTCTGAATGAAGCAATTGCCACATCATCTGTGAAACCACTCCACTGCATAATATATCAGAGATACAATGTGGAAGTTGCTGAACTAGACCCAGAATATGACATGTTGTGGGAGGATGCAATGGTAATGAGTGATCCACATCCTTGTGTTCCAGTTGAAGCAAATGATCCTTTGTACATCCTTTACACTTCAGGAACAACAGGTACATGACCACTAGTATGTCCTGTTATGCATGAATAAATAATAATACTTAAAATCCTTAGATGACTTACCGACAGCGTTTCAAATAAAAAATTATGTAACATCGGATGGCATGGACAGACATTTTTTGAGGATGGCAAAAACCCCAATTTTACATTCCCACATTTTGCATTTTCTGCAATTGTGCGCACATTTTGTATGTTTCTGGCCAAATGCCTGTAAGAATAATGCTTCCCAGATTTACGCCATCTTAAATGGTCCTACAAAAATGTAAAATTGAGGGTTGTAACATAATGTCTTTGTTTGGGTCAGCGATGGGCAGTTGTAATTTACATTCCCAGATTTTGTGCCTGCAAGGACTGAGAAACACCAATAAGCACTTCAGTCATAGTAGCCTTCATCTGGGTCAAAAATCAAACTAGAAGATTACTGTTCGCATAGATGTATGCCACATAATCTTATAGAATGTACATAGTATCAAATTCAAAAAGATACTACAGAAGGAGGCAGCAACCTTATTTAAAATAATATTTGTGTAACATAAGAACATATGACATTTTGAAAGTAAAAGAATGCCTTGTTATATTCTACATAGTGCATCACAGAGTGCACCATTTGCTGTTTTATCATAACTTTTCTTGTTGTATACATGCCAGTGTTGAACTGCTGTTTCTCAGAGTTTACACAAGACTATCTACACAATGTAGTGTGTGATATTCAAATTTGTTTCAGACCAACCAAAGGGCATCCAGCGTCCTGTTGGGGGTCACATTGCCACACTTGCATGGACTATGCATGCTATTTATGGACTGGAGAAGAATGATGTGTGGTGGACAGCCTCAGATATGGGCTGGGTGGTGGGACACTCGTATATATGCTATGGCCCACTGGTGTATGGCATTACATCTGTTATGTATGAAGGAAAGCCTGACCGCACTCCTGATCCAGGAGCGTATTTCAGGTACTAAACTGATTATATTGAAACTATATTCTTTCTTTCAGCACTACTAACTTATGGTAGCAGAAGTTTGAGAATCATTACCACTAGGTTCAGAACTCCCTGGGCAAGAGAAATTGCAGTTCATGCCCTGCCACATTAGTTTCCCAAGATTATTTGTAACTGTATCTGTATTTTATTTTATATACCATATTTATTTATCTATTTCACAGGTGACTAAATTTAAATATAACAGAAGGAAACAAAGAAAACTCCTGTATGAGAGACCTGACATACAATTTACTGTAAGTTGTTTAAACCTAAAGCACATTTGTTCTCATGTCCCTGTTTCAAGCAGTTTGAATTGTTACCTTACTGCTGATATCCTGGTCTCAGTTCCAGTGTTGCTGGTGTCTCTCTAGTCTCATATTCATGATACTTCATATTTGTATCATGTGCAGAGGACACATGGGACAGAACATATGTTTTCAAAATGTTTTATGTTATTGTTACAAAAGTAATTACATTATAAATTTCACTGACAAATTCATCAACTTTTTTCTTTGAACTTTGTTGCATATGCACCAGTTCAAAAAAAAGTTTTGTGTCTCACACAGACTGTGTTATTTTGCAAAAATTCTTTTAGAAAACCTGTAAAGTTTTGTTTTTGCTTCGTGTGAAGTATGGGTTGTTAGATTGATATAGACAAAAGTTCAAGTTTTGTGGCATTCTTCAGAGGTACTTACCCAGTACCAAATTTAGTTTTGGAGATGAAACATTCAGATAAGCAAACTGATATGATCATTCTTGCAGACTGTACAAGTAGTGTACAGGAATTAACTAAACTCAGTTCAGCTGTGTATGAATATCTGTCTGAATGAGACAGAAAATCTTGTCACATTGTCTGGTCATTGGAAACAGCAGGAAAGGACAGACAGAAAGCTTTCCATGTGTTCACATCATAGAAAGAGCTGTTGTTGAGAAAGTAATATTTCAGAAGAACCACCATACTAAGCTAATTAGCAGATGATATGATCATGATTAGGAAGACAGAAATATGATCACTCTCAGGGATACCAACCAGACCAATTTCAGGAATTGCTAACTTGTAACATCTGTAGTGGATATAAAAGAGCTAGGATAAACCAGTAGATATTATGACTAGGCTGTGGGCTGCATGTCCAAGGAATCATAGTTTGATTCCCAACACAGACACTAGATTGTGCTCTATACCATACTGTCAAAGCCAGTTGTGGAACCCACCCAGTATCCCATTCAATGGGTGCAAGGAGTTTTTACCCTGGGGGTACAATTGAAGGTCTTTATAAGCTGACCACTTACCTCCATACACTGTCATGGTTAAGGATAAGTGGAGTTGTATTTCCATGCCTCCATACACATTCGTGGTGTTCAAAAGGACAACTCTACCTTTACAAGGGATATAAAAACGTGTTTCTTTCCATATCTTCATAGGTATAGTGGCGGTTTTGTCACTCAACACTGCAATATATTATATATGCATATAATCATACTTGCAACACAGGAGGATAAACGTTTTCTTCAGAATATTTATGTAAACTGAAGTGACTATTCATGTAAACATTAAACTTAGTTATGCTAACTCTATGTAAACTACATATGAAGCATTGTGTACATGCACAGGTTGTGGGAAGACCCTGAAAACTAAATCTTATATAAAATATTTAGGGTTCGCACCATTGCAAAATTTCTGCCAACATATTTTTAGTGCTCATAAACTGTCCTGTGTAATCTCAAATACTTGCTGAACCAACAATTTTGTAATTTGTAGAACAAGGGAGGTATTTCTCTTAGCATTTGTAGGTATGTCTTAAAGTCCAAACAAGGTATGAGACAAAACTGGAGATGAATTACAATACACAGTGAATAGTTTGTGTATAATTACCTCAGAATTTGACATGATATTTCCAGGTGAGAAATTAATGTTGTGTCTTTGAGTAAAGGCCGTTTTAAATGATGATGGTGATGATGATGATGATGACGACAACGACAGTGGAGGAGGAGGAGGGAGCAGCAAATTAAATCTTAAGCGTGCTTTTTCTTTCTGTAACCAAACCTTGCTGAAAGGAAAGATACTTAATATAATTGTAAAAAGAGTAAACTAGTGCAAGTAGGTAGCACTTCTACTTCATGTGTTGGAGGTTCCAGGCTTACATTTCAGTCCAAAGACCCGCTGTCATGAGGGTTTTCATGGCATTCATCAATCCCTCCCAGCTAGCGCCAAGATAGTACTTGAGATTTCGTCACAACCACTTCCTTCCGCACCGTTTCCAGCTTGTTGTCACAAGTCATTCCTACCATTCAAGACTCTATCTTTAAATAAGTCATAATTAATGTAATTTTAATAGCAATAACTTCCCTTCAGTGGCACTCATTAATGTATTATGAAAAAATTTAATCAGAGACAAAAGCTTCAATTTCTACCCACTGCAACAGAATATTGTTGTATAAGAAATGATCATTCTGTCAGTGACAATTCACTGTCCACTGTGTGAACAGACAATGGGATTTCACAGTACTATGCTGATTTTCTTGTGTGTACCAGGGTAATTCATGAACATGGAGTAAACGCAATGTTTACTGCTCCAACAGCATTACGTGTAATCAAGAGGGTAGATCCAGAAGTAAAATATGGCTTCCAGTATTCAACCAAATCGTAAGTATGGCATTTGGTTGTAACTTTGGATGATAGACCCCCCTCCACTAAACATGAAATGTGATGTATTAGGAGATTATAAAGATATGTACAGATTTTGTATGAAAATGTGACATATTTTTTAAAATGTAAACTGTACATCATAACAATTAAACACAATTCTGAACACAGTACAGCAAATAAAGAAAACCAGTTAGGTCAATAAATTCTGTGATGATAAAACTAATTACTGAGAACGGTGGTAGCATGCTGGCTGAGTTATTGTTATGGAGTTTCCACTATAAGGGTATTTTTCATGAGGTATATGTTTATTCACACAGGCTGAGAACACTGTTTGTTGCTGGAGAACACTGTGACTATGATACAGTAGTCTGGGCACGAAGGATATTTCATGTAAGTAGAATTCATTACTTTCTGAATATTTCATGCATTCAACTGCAGACATTCTGCCTACAAATACATGTCTCTCTATTTGCATTGATTAAACATTTAATTATAAGTTTAGTATTTTCTCAGTACATTATATTTATGCACAGCTTAACAATGAGTTTCCTTGTGACTTAGCATCATAATTCTGAACACATTGACGGAGGTCATTATAAATTTTTGTTTAAGTTAAGCACTGAGCATTCTTCTAAGTATTGCCCATAATTATAAAGTTGTATCACAGGTTGAACAATGTAGCTTCTACGCTGTGCAACAAAATATCATACCTGAGAAGTACTGTACATATTCCACCATGCTGAATAATGCTATTACGTGGTGTGATGTTCCCACATATTTTACAAAACAAAAAAAAAATAAAATAAATTTTATGTCTGGCTTTCTCTCTCTTCTTGTTTTGTGTATAAGACGTCACTGTCTTGAAAGTATTATTTCTATGTTGCATTATTCTTTCTTTCTTTGATTATGCATGTTCAGCAGTTTAAGTGCACAACAAGCAATGATGGGGAATGTTATAATGACAAAATTAAGTGGATATGGAAGTAGTTGGGACCTGTTTTAACGTAATGGTGGAATTCAGGACACTATAATGGCCTTCTGTCATGTTCACTGGGCTTCCACGCAGATGTTTGAATATAAAGCAGGAATGCCACATGCTGTTCTATGATTTTGTGTAAAGGATTGGTAGATTAGACAAATGCATAGGCCTGTATGACCCTCTTAATGACTGCTGGTAATAGTAACTGGAGGAATTTAATCATCCCATTCAAGTGGTTATTGCTGTACTAACTACCTATTTGCTTCCTGTGTGTAGGTTCCAGTTCTAAATCACTGGTGGCAGACTGAAACAGGACATGCTATCACAGCAGTGTGTATTGGCTTCAGCCATTCCTTGAACCCTCCCAAATACTCTGCAGGCTTTCCCTTCATAGGATATGATGGTAAGAGAATGGCAGAATGTACATGTAATTATGAGCAATGAAATGACAATACACAATTTGGGCTTAAGCAATTTATGAGCAAACGATTGCGAACATACAGCCCTTTTCTTCCTTAACAGATCTACAACATACAGTGTATAAAATGGACAAGGTTTATAATTTAATAATTTGCAGAATGGATGGGTGGTGTCTGAATGACTTACAAAAATAATAACGACCCAATTACACTATTGACAGGTTGTTCAAGTAGTTTGTGCAACGTTCTGTAATCAGTATGACTGGATTCATACACTGGCAGTTGCCTTCTCATTGATCTTCAGATTGGTGTTGTCAGTACTGTTACTGTGTGGCTTTCCTTTCATAATAAACTGGCAAATGATATTTTATTATTACCTACTGTTACACATGTCCAAAAGTGATTTGTGATTGCAGTTCATGTCCTGCGCCCTGATGGAACTGAAGCTAATTGGAATGAGTTGGGACGCATCGTATGCAAATTGCCTCTACCACCTGGCACAATGTCTACCCTGTACAAAGCTCCTGAACGATTTGTACAAGTTTATTTTTCTAAGTATCCAGTAAGTCGTGTTCTTTTCCTTAATTGTAAAAGGTAAAGCAATCCCATTACAGGCCTGGACAGGCCCTGAGGGTTCCAGGACATTGGGGCTTCCAGATTTCCTGACAATTTCACATGAAGGTGGTAAGGTTGTCAGCCCTACACACTGGCTGCCTTTACCCCCAGGAAATATTCCTGGTACACATTTCCATTAGAGGGTGAGTCAACCCCAGGGCCATAGTTCGGCCAGGAGGATTATGTCAATGAAAAATTCCAATGACACCATTGTGAATTGAACCCGCAACCTTCTGGCTTGTAGCACAGTTCCTTAATCAACTGCGCCACCGTGTGCACCTTTCCTTAATAGTTAAAAAAAGTAAAATGCACCCTTGTACAGGCACTGAGGCTCTGTACAGGCCATACGGTCCATACAGGGAGTAGAAGTATGGCACTAGAAGGGGGTGAGGGGTCAGCTTCACGCCCTGGCCACTCTTTACCCCTGGGAAAGACCCCGTACCCATTGTACAGGAGGCTGGGTGGGCCCCAGGGCAGGTCTGGACAGGTGTGGAAAATCTTGCCTCCAACGGGATTCAGTCCCCAGACCGTCCAGCCTGTAGCCAGTCGCTGTACCGACTACGCTACCTGGCCCACTTCCTTAATAGTAGTGTCCATAAATTTGGAAAAGAAGTCTTAGGAAAAACTCCAAATGTGGCAGTCTAGAGCCTGTAGTGATTGCTAGCAAGAACAAAAGATTACTCAAGTTCTAATGTATTTAGAGTGTTTGATTGAGGGTTCTGACACTGCATCACTTGTTAAAATGGAATGCTAGAGGGCAGGTACAGGAGTGACCCATGCATTTTGACCATACTTGATCTTGTGTGCAACATGCATCACTGTTTATTATTTCCCAATGTCTGAAGGAATGTTGTACTTTCAAAACATCTGGAATTGATTGTCCTGTGACACAGCGTCATATCCAGTAGAAATTTGATCTTCATAAAAACTTAAATGAAGGCGACAGTAATCCCTTTTAAACAATTTAGTGATCCACTCATTCTGTCTGAAAGATTTTCACTAACACAGATTCATTCTATATTAAATTTATAGTTATAACATCAGTATATCACAGCTTCTCCAATTTCGTTATTTTTAACATGAAACGATTATTTTACATATAACATGTAAATATGTGCATTATCAGTCTCCATATCAAAGTTTACATGTCTAGCTGTAAGCTAAAAGCTAACTAACTGTATGAGTTGTGTGGTCACCATTTTTTTGTTTTAATTTCTACAAGTAGTACCATAACAAAAACTGAATATTTTTCTAAAATAGCCATTAGTACAAGTTGTAAAAATTTTTCTAAAAATCCATCAGTTATTTAGAAGCTTTTCACATGTGTTGTTTTTCATTATGTTTTCTTCATTGTGTTACTGTCTGTCTGAATCTCTCTCTCTCTCTGTCTCAGTTCTCAGCAGTTATTTATTTTACTGTTAAAGTAATGGCATGGTGAATATTACTGTGTTCAAGGGGCAAGTAGGAGAGGAATTAATTCATTACACATCAGCAAGAGTACACAGCTGTATGTCCCTTCCAGTCTACCAACTGGTACTTTAATTGACCTTGCAGTAACAGAACTGGCAGTTCAATTCAAGAACAAAAAACTATAATTTATGCATTTACATAATTTTACATATTTTCTGGAGACTCAGTATTTAAGCTTTAATAGTTTCCATACAAATTGATTTATTTCAGGGTTTTTATGACACAATGGATGCTGGGTTTATTGATGAACATGGCCATGTGTATGTGATGGCCCGTGATGATGATGTTATCAATGTGGCTGGTCACCGTCTTTCCACAGCAGCACTAGAGGATGTAGTGCTCAGTCATCCAGACATTGGAGATGCAGCTGTGATCGGGGTCCCAGAGCCCACAAAGGGAGAAATACCATTGTGTCTGTTCGTCATGAAGCAAGGTGTTAATAAAATGAATAATTTAAATTAAGAAAGGGACAAAAGGCAGTACCATTACAAACGTGTCATATAGTACACAAATTCCTAGAACATGCCCCTTGACCTTAGGGGATACGATGAATTTCCTTCCTCTGAGCCTAATCCCACCAATAGTCTGGGATAGGTGAAGGTTTCTGGCAGATAGATGGTGAAATGTGTGATTAAGTCAATAATGGTGGTATTGGTGGTGGTAGAGGTTGTGTTAGTTTTGGCAGTGGCAGCAGTCATGGTGGCGATGAGTATTTGACTTAGTGATGGAAGTCATATTGGTGGATTATGGGGTGTATATCATCATAATGGTTTTACAGCCTGGTTTTTTCTCCACTCCATTCTGTTCACTGTATGGGATATATATCACCCTATAATAGTGCCATTGGTCTGAGTCATAACCAGTTTACTGTGGTCACCACCCTGATTTGCCATGTTTGATAGCTTGGTTGGTGTGTGATGTCACAGCCAAGTTGTCATGCTTGTTTCTTAAGTGAAACAACAACATGGGCTACAGTATGATAGGAAGAGGTCATTTTTAGGGGGTAATGAAAGAGGGGGTGGAGTAGCATGTATGTGTTATGGTTAACCCAGTATCTGATGGGGCAATTGCAGTGATGAATATATTATGATGTATCTCCTTGGCAATAATGACAGGTAGAATCGTGTGATGTATGGATAGCACTATGACGAACCCAACAAAGTTCATTTTATAATATTACTTTAGCTGATGATGGAAACAGAAGCAGTTTCCAAAATGTGAGTATTAAGTATGTCTCACAGGAGATGTGTCCCAATATTCTATCAGCAGAACAATGCTTTGGTGGCAGTATATTAAATTAAAAGTTTGCTGTACCAATAAATTCCAAGATTTTCATCAGTATATCATCATTATCAACTGAAGGGTTTGGCATGGTGCCTGTTCCTTATCCCTGACAGTGAAGTTGATCCTTCAGTTTTTGAGGGTGTCATGAGTTAAAGATATCCCCTTGATAGGTTACTGGCCTTTTGCAGGGTAAGTGTAGGGGTGGAACTGTGACCTTCATACCTCTAGACCTGCATGCTTTTCTGTTGGGGTGTGCTTCTGTAGGTGTTGGGGCCCAGTTTTAAGGCACTGGACATTTGCCTGCACCCTCTCCTGTCTGCTGCAGTTCAAGCTGCATAGCCCGGGAGTCATGTGGCCTTAGCCTTCATGGATGTGGGAGTAGGATATGTTGACAGCTGCAGATGTTGGTGCAGTTGGTTTTCTCAATATTTATTGGTTTTACATATCAGTACCTGTTTAACCCAAGACCATATCAACCTATGACCTCCATATATATAATTTCATTTTCTTTTTTATTTACATGCTTATTTACAGATGCTGAAAATGGTAGATTTTGTGAACTGAGAGGGGACCCTGGTGATGTATGCATTGTACACTTGAATGGCTGAATGTAGTGTGTATGTGTATTTTTCTGCCTGTCTTCCCATTACAGTACTTTGTGTGTTCAGGAACATGAGACGTCATCTGTAGTTCATATGAGACAATATGAAATGTAAAATACTGGACACAAAGATATTAACTGTTGGTTAGAGTGCATGTCACATCTCTTATACAGAGCATATTCAATTGATGCATGCTGGCATCTTGTCAGTTTCAAAAATTGTATAGTTCAGATGATACAAAAATGAATGAGCACAAACCATTGGTGGAATGAATGCACAGAAAAAACATACATGCTGGGACAAAAATTAATCCCAGAACTACTTTGTCCACCACAAATCCTACATGCACTGGCCTGGGATCAAACCTAGGCCTCCATGATGAGAGTGACCAACTGTGTAAGCCATGGCACAGCTTCATACTGTCATTATTCATAAACCTATTCATCAGTCCTGCTCATATAGCAATGTGAACTTTGTACTGTGCAGTACACCACCATCATCTCTCCTTACCAGTTATTCTACACAGATTTTCTTATAAATTATTTCACATATAAAGGGATATTTTTGTCAATAGAAATAATATGACATACATACTCAGTACTAAAATAGGTTAGGAAGTTCCCCATGCACTATGTATGAAGTTTGGCAAGGGCAGAAAACTTTGAAAATATGTCCAATATAAGCAACAGTACAGCAGGAATTGTGCAACACAAATGAAGGCTTTGATTTATGCTTGAAATCGTCTTAGTAACTTGACTGTTTTCAATTTTACTTCAGTGGGTTCTAGCAAGGAGTCTGGATTAGCTGGCACAGTGCAAAGACAAAGACCAACATCCATCAAAACTATGGCTTGACTTCATCCAGCTTGTCTTATTGCAGTTGTTCCAATATGAATCTGCAACTTTAAACGGACAGTTTTTTAGTCATATGTTATTCCCTGTCCACAGTATCCTGTGGCTGAACACATTACCCAACAAATTTATATACAGGCCAGTATTATAATTTCTCCTCGAACTTTGCTGGTATTCATATTTATGCCATATTTACCCATCCAAGCAAAGTGAATGATAAATCCTGGTAACAAGTGATAATTTAAATCAATGAAGTGAGAGTCTACAGTTCCATGAATGTTTGCATGTTATGTTACCTTTTATTATATATTTATTTGCACTGGTATCTCCACTGCACAAGCTCAGTGCCTGACACTACTAATATCCAAATGAGGCTACCTTTATTTATAGGCATGCCTTATCTACCAACTGGTAGCAAAGGCACAAGAAATGCTGTAGGCTTGTATTTTGGAGTTATATGGTTTCAGTCTGGCTGGTGTACAGGCAATCATGACAACAGTTCCTCATGGTTTCTGTACTCTCTGCAGGCTTATATAATGTATGTATACCTTCAAACAGATGAAAGTAGTTCCTATCCCTTTCAGAATTTTTGCTGTGCATACTGTGGTTGAAATGGCATCATTAAATAACTAGCAAACATGTAGTCTTGGAAACACTTGCTATATTTACTTAAGACCAGCTGGTGCATCATTGTTCTTGGCTATCAGTTTAAATTTAATTTGCGCAAAAATTCCTCACAAAGTACCTTTCATTTTTTTTTGCATAAGTCGGTTGGTCTGTTAGCTGAGTGTCGAAATCAATCCTATGTTTTAATAATATCTGTTCCATCAGGTACAATGAAAACAGAGTCCAGTATTATCAAAGAGCTTATAAGAATGGTAAGGGAGTTGATAGGCCCCATTGCAGCTTTCCGTGTTGCCGCAGCTGTCACAGGACTACCACGCACCCGTTCAGGAAAGACTGCACGGAAGTCCATTGCTGATCTTGCAAGGAATAGATTTGTTAAGGTAACAATAAGATTTTTTCTAACAGTAACAATTGTACTCCAATTATTTTGTTGTTTGCCATCTTACATGTTTACCTTGTGTACTGCAATTAGTGCATTCATCTCAAGCTTGATTTAAAACTGTAAGTGATCTGTTGAAAAAGCATCATGGCCAATTTCATTACAGATAAATGTAGCACAATGGGGATATTAAGTAAATGACATACTTCGTAACTCCTACTGCCTTCTGCACCCGGTGGAAAGTTGACTGTGTCCCTTTTGCCTGTCATGTAGTGGCATGGCAATGTTAAAGTCATGAGTTCTTTACATTCTTTGTTAAACATGGAATGATAACCAAGAAATCCTGCAAAATGCTTAAAATGGGATGTGAAGATGAAATTCTTGGCTGTTCATAAAGTTCAGTAACTTTCCTAAAAATAGCATAATTTATGTAGATGATTTATGCACTAGACGTCGATCAGCATTGCCTATTGAGGAACCAGAAATCATGTGTTTGGATCAAAACTTGCAAAATTGTGCCAGAAGCTACTACATATTACACCAAATACCAGATGAGTTTCATTCACGGCATGGAATGAGCAAAATGTCAGAAAATTTTGTCCCAGCTTGCAACAGTGCAAGCTCATTCAATAGTTTCCAGAAGAAACACTTGACTAAACACAGCATTTCACTGGTTCTACCCTAAAGTGGAGGCAAAAGGTTCCTTTGAAAAACTGATAACCACTTATCAGAATACAGAAATCCATGATCTTGAAGACCACAACAAAAATCTTCACCACCCAGAAGAGGAATTTTTCTTCTCAGAAAGGTTCAAGGAAGCACAATGTTAAACAAAATCTCTCGAATGAAAAAAATATGAAACAACATTGTCTTCTAAATTTTTTTTTTTTAATTTGTGTTATTGTACATTGGTTTTCACTGTATCTTTCCAGAACCAGAGACATTTTCTGACAAGGACATATTTCCATTTAACAGAGGTTTTACTTGCTATTATGTACAATTAAAATTTAAAACAGTATGAGAGTCTCATCTGCAAATTCTCTTTTTTTCACAGATCTCAGGTACAATTGAGGATCCTACCGTGTACAAGGAAATCAAAGCTGTCCTTCAGAAACTAGGCTATGCTAAGACAGCTCCTGATCCTCAGTGACAGATGATACATAAATGCTGGAAGAAACACTTAATACATTCATGAGATTTCATTTAATATACTGGAAAAATGGATGTTAATGTGCCCATTTGAATGAAGTATTAAGCAAGTATTTTTCCTTCAAGAACTTAGGGGGATTGTAGTTTATCTGCCATATTTTCCTAAATATAAAATATCTTTACATAAAGGATAAGCTCCTCTTCACAGTTTCAGTTACTAGGAAAAGCTGTAAGCAGAACATGTTTAACTTTGTGTGTTGTTATAAGGCAAATCTCTATACACATGCACACACAAACCTTTTTTAAGATGGAAAAAATCTTACTGTACGGTAAATATGAGAAGGCTTGGAATGGGTTGACTAAGAAAGCCACAACCCATGGTGGGTTTTAAAACTAATGGAAGAAGAAGCTTATGTGGAATATGAGCACATGGTTCACCAATGCCCAATTTTAAAGTAACACAAAATTCAGTGTTGCAACTTCTCCATTGTCAGCAAGTGAAGATACACATTTAGTTGCCTGTTTATCAAAGCTTTATTTTAATGTATGTGTATATATTTGATGAAACAGATGCCTGAGATATCTAAATACCCTTCTCTTGGAACATGTCACTGATTTCTTGTGATGCTGTATGTGTACAATTTTCATTCTCCGTAGGAGTCAGTGCATTTAACCATGAAACGTATTCTCACATTCTTTTCCATACAAAAAAAACATTACAAGGAAAACATGTACTACTACTTCTTCTTCCAATGGTGCTACAGGCCGGGGTGGGCCTCAGCCTCCTTCAAGAGTTTCCTCCATCCTTTCTGGTTTCGGGCGGCTACTGTCCAATTTCTACATCCTAGCTTTGCTGCATCTTCCTTCACTCCGTCTTCCCAGCGCACTGGGTCTACCTCTGGGGCGCTTTCCTCCTGGCTCACTAAGGAGGACTCTCCTGGCTAAATCGTCGTCATCCTGGCGCATGACATGTCCTGCCCATCTCAGTATACTCAGCTTACAAAATTTCACAATGTCTTTCTCATCATACAATTGATAAAGTTCTTGATTAGTTCTAATTCGCCATTCTCCCTTATCAGTCACTGGGCCATAAATTCTCCAGTGGATTTTGTGCTCAAAAATACTGAGACGATATTCATCTTGCTTAGATAGCGCCCATGTTTCTGCCCCATATGTAACTACCGGTCTAATTAATGTTTTGTAGAGGAGTGGTTTGGTCTTCCTGGATATAATCCTTGATTTCACATGGTTCTGTAGCCCATAATATGCTCTGTTGGCCATTATCAATCGAGCATTCACTTCTACTGTTCTATCATTCATTTTATTGACCATTGCACCCAGATGTTTAAAATTGTCCACTCTTTTAAATGTGTAATTTCCTATTAGAAGGTCCTCGTGCGGTGATGTGTCCTTTCCATTGTACATATATACCGTCTTCTCTTGATTTATTATCAGTCCCATATTTCTTGCAGATTTCTCCAACTTTAAAAAGGTTTCATTAAGTCCAGGAGTTGTGCGTGCCATTAAATCGATGTCATCTGCATAGGCCAAGATCTGTACGGTCTTAAAGAAAATGGTTCCTCTAGTTTGAATGCCCGAGTCCCATATAACTTTTTCCAAGGCTATATTAAAGAGAAGGCATGCCAGTACATTGCCTTGTTTCACTCCACGTGTAGTAGGTATTTGCTCCGACAGATGAGACTGAATTTGAACTGAGCATTGTACATTGGTCATTGTTGTTTTGACCAATCTTATCAGTTTAGATGGAATACCAAATTCCGTCATGGCACAAAGTAGCTTCTCTTGATGGATACTGTCATAAGCTGATTTAAAGTCAATGAACAAATGATGTATTCGAATTTGATTTTCGACTGTCTTTTCCATAATTTGACTTAAGGTGAAGATCTGATTGATCGTTGATTTCCCTTTTCGAAAGCCGCATTGATATGTGCCTATAATTCTTTCAGTATATTCTGAAAGGCAGACATATATAATATAGGAGAGGATTTTATAAGCTGTGTTAAGTGGTGATATTCCCCTGTAATTACTACGGGTCATTGGATCACCCTTCTTCAAGATTGGACATATTATTCCAAAATTCCACTCATGAGGTAGCTCTTCATTTGCCCAGATACGAAGTATTAATTGGAGCATCCCATTTTTAAGTTCTATTCCACCTTGCTTAAAAAGTTCTGCCGTTATTCCGTCTGCTCCTGGTGCCTTATTATTTTTGAGCTGCTTAATAGCTTTCTCCAGTTCTTCGAGCTTGGGGGGGTTCATTTCCTCTGCTATTGGTCCTTCTATGGAACATGTATTTCCATCTTCTGCGGGGGCATATTTCTGGTTTTTATTTTAGTTGAGGAGGTCATCAAAATGTTCATTCCATCATGTCAGTACTTCATTTTGATCACAAATGATTGATCCATCCTTAGTCTTACATATATTCACCCTTGGTTTAAATTCTTTCTTAGTTTTCCTAACTTTACTGTACAGCTTTCTAGCCTCCCTGGTATCATATAAATTTTGAAGTTCTTCTGTTTCTTTTCCCATTCTAGCTTTCGTTTCTTATGTATTTTCTTCTCTTCTCTTCTTTTCTCCTGGTATCTGAGGACTTTATTCCAAGTATCATATTGTTGTTGCATAATTAAATATGCCTCATTTTGCTCTTTAGTTGCCCATTCACAATCCACGTTAAACCATTAATTTCTCTTACACGATGCCTGTTTTCCCAAAAGTTCCTCTGTTACTTGCTGTATGGTATTTTTACATAGGTCCCATTCTTCTTGTATTGTTTCCCCACCAGTACAGGGAGATTGTTTCAACCACTCCTCTAGTCTCTTCGCATACGTGTTTGCTGTATTCTCATCTTGTAATTTGGATACACAGAATTTACTTATCCTCTCTCCTCTTATCCTCTTTACGTTTGATATTCGGGCTGTCATTCTAGCTATCACTAGATAATGATCGGAGTCCACATTTCCTCCCCTGTATGATCTGACATCCAGCAGATCGGACATGTGCCTGGCATCTATGACCATATGGTCAATTTGGTTCTCAAATG
>Ga0131853_10009025_pt1 | contig 18196 bp, 19 predicted proteins | sample TergutLab28metaG_FD_92764 | JGI IMG/M metagenome (GOLD analysis project Ga0131853, IMG submission 92764) | Labiotermes labralis P1 segment gut microbial communities from Petit-Saut dam, French Guiana - Lab288 P1 (version 2) (version 2) | ecosystem: Host-associated > Arthropoda: Insects >... | reverse complement strand
GACAAACCCATTCCTGACAATGATTGGGAAGAACACCAAGACCATAGCGGAAAAAGACATAATAGTCCCAATTCGTTACGGCAACGAAGGCAGCGTCGCCGCAGGTCCCGAGGACGGACCACTTCCAACCTCGACCGAGAAAATCGCCGAGATCAATGTACCGCTCAAGAACATATTTGGTTCATTCCAAATAACTGACAAGGCTATCAAAGCCGCCCAGAACAGTCCAGGTGCGTTCGCATCCCTGATCGGAGGCGAAATGAAGAACCTTGTCGCAACGGCTCAAGCCAATCTGAATCGAATGGTCTATGGTAATGGTACAGGGCATGACATGAACGGCATAGACAGTATCTTCGACGACACACATCTATATAACCTAAGCAAGGATGCGTATCCAGAAATTCTGCCACTCAGCCTTGCTCACCCAGACGAACATATTATCACGGAAGAGTACATCGAGGAATTTTTATATTTCCTAGAAGAACACGCCAAGACAATGGCAACAGATATTATCTTGGTCCATCCGACGATCCTAAAGGCATTGTTTGGTGCTATGAAGGACAGAAGAATGATTATGAGCACAGCTGAACTGGAAGGCGGCTTTCGTGGATTCACATTCAATGGCATTCCAATGTATGGTGACATCCGATGTGCAAAAGGTACCGTCTATGCACTTAATACTGAATCATGGGCAATGTACCAGCTAGTCGACTGGACATGGCTAGAGGGCGATGATGGCTCTATCCTGCGACCTGTTGCGGGCAGGCCTGTCTTTTCCGCAACTCTTGTCAAGTACGCCGACTTAATTTGCGAGCGTCCGTTCCTGCAAGGCAGATTCAACGGTTTCAGCGACCAGTGGAGGTAATCCAGCATGAGAGTAACCAACGACTTGTTTGACATTGCAAACCGTATCCTAGAAATTGACCCAGACTTCGAGGTTCACCTCGAAGACGAATACAAAATTCTACTCAGAGGGCACCTTGTCCTGACTACTAGCATCCTTGACGAAAGAGTGTTGTGGAAGGTAGGGCAAGATGTGGATATGGACAAAATCCAAACCCACAATGCTAAAGTAAGCAGCAGTGCCCAGAAAGAGCTGGACATCGCCCTGGGTCAACTGTCCGAGATGCTGGATTTTGCATCTCAAACAAGTCGTGAGGTTTCTTTCAAAAAACCAAGGAGGTCAATATGACAATTAAAACTATTATTAAAAGAGCAGCAGAAGTGTTGGGCCTAAGTGATGTAGTCGAACTGGAATCTAATTTCATGGACAATGCAAACTACCGAGTATTATTGCGATGTGCGTATCTATCAAGTGCGTTCTTGGCATCCAGATTAAGTAAAAGACCATACTCGGATATCCCTGTAATAAAAACAGGTAACGAGCGTTTCAAGTTCGAATTCGCACCCGCAGTCCTAGAGTTCGGAATCCTGTCCGAATATGCATTCATTAACGGCATGTTTAACGAGGCCCAGGTTTGGAACGAGAAGATGCGTGAACTGTTGTTTAACAAGATGGAATCGGTTACAATGCCGGCCAGTTTCTAGGGGGTGAATCATGTTAAGAAATTTAAGATTGCGTCCCACCCGTTCCGTTGCGTTCCAGATGCAAACCTATGCGGTTGACACAGTTCGTTCGCGACCCCTTCGCCATCGGCTATATGGGGCATCGAACACAGGCTTCCGTGCAATACCGACACAGTTAAGTGCAACTTCGCACACGACGACAAACCCTCGGGCGAATCCTATACTAGATATAGAATTCTCCCAGAGGCGGTTCAGGAAATCGGATGCTTTCACCATCGAATTTTCCGTTCCCTTTACGAATGCCTTCACAGACGCCGAAGGACTAAGCGGAGCATTTCGTGTTGATGTCCGCCTCGGCGAAATCATAGGATTTAACATTCTTGGCAATCGCCTACTGATAGTTCAGAGGTTCGGATTCGCAACCCTAGAGAGTGCGTTTGACCCATCCTCATTTAACTTGCAAACTTATGCAAAATCGTATGAACCAATCGTCGACAACACAACCCAGGTTCTAGGCGACACGATAATATTCATGACCCATGGTGGCATGTGTCGGGTTCAGAGAAACGCCAGGGTACAGTTGCTGGACAATATCCCAGTGCATAACGCGGTGGGAGGCAGCTGGATTCAAGATAACCGTTACCACATCGAAGCGGATGGCAAGATTCTGGTTATCGAAAAATTCTTCGACAGCTGGTTCTACATATCGAATGCCACGACTCGCTGTTGGGAATCCGACAATTTCATGATCGGCTATGCGGCAAGCAGACAATTCATCAAGCAAATCAGGCTAAGAACCAACGCCAATCTAACTTTGACTGTCTTGTCCGAATCACGGGAACAGCGAATCCAAATTCGTGCTCGCGACCGAATCCAAACCCTGAATGTAAACCTCAAAGGAGAGTCATTCAGGTTGCGAATTGAAACACATGATCCGAATACCGTCATCACAGACTTGACCGCCGTAATTGGCTTTTCAACCTAAAAGGAGGAAACCTAACAATGGAAATTAATCTAGACGAAATCGCATTTGAAAGATTAGTAAACGAGAAATTACAAGCGTTCAGTGATACAACACCTGAAGCTGATCCAGAGGCATTAAGACCCGAGGAAAGATCAAGGCTTCAAAACATTTTCACGAACGCCCACCGAAAATTCAACATAGGTTTAACCGATCAATTGCAATATCTAGAGGCACCTGAAACCCTAACAATTAACGAGGCTAGGGAACTTGCTAAGTATCAGTTTGACCAGGATTTGGCAACTCGACATGAACAATTAATCGAGCGTGCGGATATCATGACCCTGCGACAGGAAAAACGCATAGCAAGGGTCAATAAGCAATTCAACGAACGCATTGCCCGCATTAACACTGACGCAGGCAGGCGAGGCTTGCTAAGCAGCACCGCGGTCATAGATCAGATGCAAAGGGCACAGGATGCTCGTAACGATGCTATTGATGCACACGAGGCAGAAATAGCATCCCTACAGGCACGCCTAGAATTGGACAAGCAACGAATAACTTTTGCCTATGAAAACAGGGTAGAGGCATTGGCAAAACGCATTCACAATGAATCTCAACGCAACGCAGTAGCAATAGTACGCGAAAGGGCAACCCAACATACCAGGAATTATAATAACTGGAAATCATGGCAAAGAACAAAATTAGAGCTGAACATCGAACCACAGGTGCAAAAAGCAATTCAGGATGAAGTATTCTATGAATACAAGGCATTCCTGTTATCCCAATGTCCAGATCGGGCCAATCATCTTGTGGCAGCAGAGCCTATATTCTTCTTTAATCTGACACATGACCGATGGACACAGATGGTAGATATGTTGGCACAGCGAACCTAAACTAAAGGAGGTAATTTATATGGAAGAAATAATCAGTCTCGCCTTGAACTATGGTCTTATACCGACAATGTTCGTAGGGCTAATGGTCTTCGTTTTGAAAGACAGCAAAAGGCGAGAGATGAAATACCAACAAACTAATGAAAAATTGGCAAGTGCTTTGGAAATCGTGAAACAGATTCACGAGGACATCAAAGATATGCGAGAAAAAAAGAAGCGTTGACACTGCTTTTCTTTCTGTGAGATATTGTATTAATTAAAAGGAGGTGTGCCACAGTGATTATAATTGTCGTTGGGCCGTCTATTGTGCCACTGGGTATATTCATTTTCTTTATGATTATGTTCGGGTGGCTGCTGGAAAACTTACTTATACTTGGCATTTTGCTTGCTGGAATATTTGCTTTTATATATTTGTTCCGTCTGGGTTGGATGATATACAATAAAGTGAAGTTTCTAGCGATTTTAACTGACTTTATATTCCAGCTTATTTTATATGCGGTGGGATTCGCCGTGTATATTTATACTTTTGGATTCGCCAGCTCCTCCTGGGGTGTGTTTATTGCGATGTTTGCCATATTCACCGCTGTATTCATAGCCCAATTTATGTACAAGAAAATCTCTGTTGCTGTCCTTACGGTATTGGTATTGAATGTGCTTGCATTGTTGCTTGCACTTATGGGCGATCTACCGTACTTGGACTTTTCGACGGCGGAAAGGATTGTCGGATGGATCTTGTGGGTCGCGATTGTCGCAGTTTCACTTTTCTTGGTTATTATGTGGTTTGGGGGAGAGGCCGAGATAGACGACATAGAGGACGCACGGATATGGCTTATTGCCTTGATTTTAATACCAATAATTGCGATTGGTTCAGTCGGTACTTTCTTTATCGACAGAACATCGTTTCAATCAAAGGTCTACTTTGAAAACGAACATATCCGTCACTTTCGCGAGCGGGGTCGCGAGTTTATCGAATTTGGCCAATTCCAAGATGAAGCAATCCGTTGGATTATTTTGCGTGCCGAAGACGGTCACAAGCTATTGATTTCCGAGCAAAAACTGGATTTCAGTAGGTACGCAAACCTATATACATGGTACGGTGACCTGTTTGACAATGGGTTTGGCGTGCACAATAACGGACTGCTAAGTCCGTACGACAGTAACTTTTACACCGAAATCGCCCAAACCAGCCAGGCAAACAGCCCCGTATTCCACTTAATGTGGCAACATTTCCGCCACAGCCCAACAAACGCACAAATCGAAGAAACCCCATACGGGGGACTTCTCAGGGGCAGGGATATGCGTCCTGTCAGAACTGCGACCAGAACACTATTCGCCCAGACAGTAGTAGACGAGTTTGTATGGCGTGTTCCAATCAATACTTTCCCTTTCCGAGAAGACAGACAAATTCACCCTTACTCATACTGGGTAGGCAGAGACACTGGTGACCGTCGTACCGCAAGTACCAGCGGTCTTGAAACCACCTTCTCACCTGGAGTGGGAACAAGTAGAGACTTTCTGTATATTATGTATCACGGCGTCCGCCCGTCCATCATAATTGACACATCGGTTCTTTTCGTCTAGTTCTGGTTGACATAATTTTTGCGATATGGTTTAATATGGGTAATCTGTCCTGGTAATGTCTGGGGCAAGATGGTAAAAGGAGGCCGAAATGGCAGAGAAGAAAGCAGCGGCAAAGAAACCCGCAGCAACTAAACAAAAGACAGCAGCAAAGAAAACACCTGCAAAAGCGGTTGCAGCAAAAGCAGCGGCAAAGCCAGCAGTGTCACAAAAAGTTGTGAAGAAAGAGAAGAAAAAAGATCTGGCAGAGTTAAGCAAGACAGAAGTCATCAAAGAGTACGGTCATAAAGAAGGCGACACAGGCAGCCCGTCTGTGCAAATTGCTTTGCTAACGGCACGAATTAACCACTTGACGGAACACTTAAAAGTACACAAACAAGACAAGCACAGCCGTCTTGGATTGATGAAAATGGTAGGACAACGCAGAAGACTACTTAATTACTTGGAAAAGTCTAACTTGGAAGAGTTCAGGAGTTTAAAGGACAAGCTTGGCATTCGCTAAGCTTTTGCTTTTATATGAGGAGGATAAGAAAATGACAGATACATACAAGAAATTTGAAACAAGTATCGGAGGCAGAGCAGTAATCGTTGAAACAGGAGCTTTGTGTGGATTAAGTAACGGCAGTTGTACCGTTACCTGTGGCGAAACGGTTGTTATGGCGAATGTAACTATGGCGGACAAACCACGGGTTGGCCAAAACTGGTTTCCATTAGGGTGTGAATTCGAGGAAAAACTCTACAGTGTCGGAAAAATACCAGGAGGATTCAAAAAGCGTGAAGGTCGTCCTGCGGATACTGCGATTTTAACAAGCCGTCTAATTGACAGGCCAATCAGACCGCTTTTCCCTAAGGGATTCTTTAATGATGTTGCGATTGTCGTAACCACCCTATCGGTTGAGCCCGAGATTAACCCAGAGCCACTGGGAATGTTAGCGGCATCTATTGCATTGGCAATTTCCGACATCCCATGGGATGGCCCAACGGGATCTGCACTGGTGGGCAGAGTAGATGGCAAGTTCGTAATCAACCCAACAGCAACCGAGCAAGAGGCCAGCGACCTGCATGTTATGGTCTCAGGAACGGATAAAGCAGTCCTGATGGTCGAGGCAGGAGCAAACGAAGTTCCAGAAAAAGAAATGCTAGAGGCCATTCTATTCGGTCACGAGGAAATCAAACGCCAAATTGAATTCATTGAAAAGATTGTCAAGAAAATCGGCAAGGACAAAGCGGATATAGTAACCAATAAAATTGACGAGAGTCTAGAGCAACGGGTCACGAGTTATGCAACAAGCTTTATCGAAAAAGCTCTGACTGAAACAGATCTAGAGAAGAGAAGGGCCGCCGAGCGTAAAGTCGACGAAATGATTGCCGATCAATTTGCGGCAGAATACGACGAGAGGAAAGCAGAGTTCGAAGAAATCCTAGAAGGAATCAAAAAGCAAATCATCCGTGACAAGATTTTGACAAAGGGCTTGCGCCCCGACGGAAGGGGAACAAAAGACATTCGTCAAATTTGGAGCGAAACTGGAATGTTGCCGCGTGTCCATGGTTCAGCTGTATTCACTCGTGGGAACACACAGGTTCTTAATGTATGTACTCTAGGTATGATAGCCGACAGTCAAAAATTAGACGGCCTTGATGACGAAGACCACAAGCGATTCATGCATCACTATAACATGCCGCCATATGCAACAGGAGAGGCACGAAACATGCGGGCAACATCAAGGCGAGAGGTCGGCCATGGTGCACTAGCAGAGCGTGCAATCGAACCACTTCTGCCAACCGAAAGTGAGTTCCCATATGCTATCCGTTCAGTGTCAGAAGTTCTGTCCAGTAACGGTTCGTCCTCTATGGCGTCTGTCTGTGCGGCCAGTATGGCTCTTATGAGTGCCGGTGTACCCCTAAAAGCTGCTGTTGCCGGAATTGCAATGGGCCTTATCAAGGACGAGGAATCCGGCAAGGTCGCTGTCCTATCTGACATCCAAGGGGTCGAGGATTTCCTGGGCGATATGGACTTTAAGGTAGCGGGAACCGAAAAAGGAATTACAGCAATCCAAATGGATATGAAGATCGCAGGTATTGATGGTGAAACGCTCAAAGTTGCATTGTCCCAGGCCAAAGACGGACGCATGGCAATCCTAAAGTCTATGAACAAGGTAATTGACAAGCCGGCGACTAAACTTTCAAAATACGCACCGAAAATTATAATCATCGAAATTAACCCAGCAAAGATCAAAGATGTAATAGGCAGCGGCGGTAAAGTAATCAACAAAATCATCGAAGAAACAGGCGTTGAAATCGACATTAACGATGATGGCAAGGTCTTTATCGGTGGTACATCCGAAGAGTGCTTGATGCGTGCCCGTGAGATTATTGAAGGCATTGTTTTTGAACCTATTATTGGTGATACATTTGACGGAAAAGTTGTACGAACAATAGAAATCGGGGCGTTCGTCGCATTCAAAGGTAAGGAGGGAATGATTCACATTTCCAAACTTGCCAAAGAACGCATTGCAAAGGTAACTGATGTGGTCAAAGTAGGCGATGATGTCAAAGTCAAGGTAATAAAGATTGACGAAAAAGGGCGTATTGACTTGCAACGAGTCGTATGATATAATTAAACCATACAAGGAGGTAGCAGTATGCAGCAACTAGAACAATTTTTCCAGAGCAAAATAAAGATAATTGAAACAGGTGATGGAAGATATGCAATTCAATTTCCCGTATATAAAATCGAGGGAGGAATGTACGAGATTTATCTTGTCCCAGGGGCAGGCGGTGGATTCGTGCTAAGTGATGAAGGGTCGACGCTAGAGCAGCTGGACAAAATATTCGAATTAAGCGAGCCTGATGTCATCAAGAACTTGGTTGCAATTTTGCGCCAATACGGCTGCAAAAAGGTTGGTAATGCTTTCCAGATTGATTGCACTCCAAAAGATGTTCATATCAAGATGAGCTTCCTTATCCAAGCAATATCTTTTATGCTTAATATGAAAATTTTCTATGTCTAAGCGAGTATAACACAATGTTCGAAAAAGCCTTAAATTATGTCTTATCATATCCGAAAACCGAGCGTCAAGTTCGGCAGTGGCTCTCTGGAAAGGGAGCCACTTTGGAAGAGGCTGACGAAGTTGTGGAAAAGCTAAAGGACTATGGTTATATAAATGACGAGGGCTATGCCAAACTCTTTGTCGAACAACAACGATCAAAGCAGGGTAGGGGGGCAATCCTGACTAAAATGTATCAAAAAGGTCTGTCCCGTGAAATTATCGAAGCAAATACCGCCGAGATTGACGAGGCTATTCAAAAGGACTTGGCAAAACAAGTTGCCCAAAAGTGGATGCAGGGGCGTGAGGACAGCCGCGAAACAAGAAGAAAACTGTTTGGACATCTTATGAGAAAGGGTTTCGAGATTGATTTGGTAAGAAGTGTGGTAAACGGGGGTGATTTTGAAGATTGGGATTGATATTTTAGAGGTTGGCCGGGACATCCCGATGGGGGTCTTTTCCAAATATGAAATTGATTACATAAGAAACAAGGGGGTCAGGGCAAAGGAAACAGCAGCGGGAATTTATGCGGCTAAAGAAGCGTACTTTAAAGCATTGGGAACAGGCATAGTAAAGAGCCAGTTGGCATTAGTTGAGGTCAGACATAACGAGGCAGGGGTTCCATACCTCAGTGGGGTTAACGCGGTTTTAAGTATCAGTCATACAGACAAGCTTGCTGTTGCCGTTTGCGTAATTCCGCAAAGCTGAGATAGCAACTCATTTTTTGTGCCAAGTTCGTCAGCTAATTCGACATGCATATAACTGTCCATTTCCCCTGGAATTGATGTAATGGTAATACCTTCGACTTGCTCCTGCAATCGCTGGAATAGACGCATAAAAGAATCTGTTGTTCGTGATTGGATGGCGTCCAAAATATCATCATCTTTAATGTGTTTAGCATTCTCGTCATATCGAATACCGTATCTCAGTGGGATATAATCAGGAGCGGTTATATTCCGAATACCTTTTTCATGCAACATTTTTATGAAAAGTGTCAGGGATAAGACTTGACGCGGTTCACAGTTGCGGAGTGTTTTCATTCCCTTGTTAACGCCATTGATCTTTTTTTCCAACTCCTCGGCGAATCTAATTTTTTGTGTTCCCAGTTGTCCGTCCTGAACGCAATAGATACATGCTGTTTTTCCCTTTTCTTCGTCTGATATGGCATATCTAACTTTTGGCAGGCGATAGGGTTTGCTGTGATTTCTGAAAAAGAAGTTCATTGCGAAAGGCGTCTCTAATCCATGCAGCTCTTGTGTACGCTTTGCTGAAAGACTGAATTCGTCCAACTGCCCTAACTGGGTCTCAGTATCAAATTCATTAAAGGTTGTATCTTTGATATACTCGGTTCGTCGACGGACATAGTTTGCCAAGTCCTCGTAATCTGAATTTGCCATGTCCCGTAACAAGTTATATAAAAAGTAATCCTCTAAATTTCCCTTGATATTCAGGGGATTAGTAAATCCTGTCTTTACTGTCGTAACTGCCTCAAGGTAATCCTCAAGTGCATCTTCCAAGTCAGGTATATGACTGACATTAAAATCAGGAGCATGTTCAAATTTTCGATTGTTTGGCAAAAAGGCGGTGAGTCCTGCATATTCGGTCAAACCATCTTGTCCTGTGCGAGACTCTATTAAATTAAAGAATCTTTTTGTATTGTGCATGCATCAAGTATACCACATAAGATATAAACATTTCAATAGGCGTATATTTCGACAAAATCTGCGTACATTAATTCTGTTCAACACATAGGTCATCAATCCTTCGCTCTTCGAGTGTTTGATAGGTGGCACTCGTTGAGCAGAAGGAGGTGAACTATGCGTTTTGGTAGAGCCAAGTCTGCACGCGCAAAGTCCGTGCGGAGTGCCGCTACTAAAGCTACACGCGCAAGTTCCAAAGCTAAAGCTTCTGGGACTGATGCTTGTGGCAAGTAACTAGCGGAACGAAGTTCATCATGAGAAATCAGGCTGGGGTGCAATGATCCTAGCCTTTTTTCTTTTTTGGCATTGACATAATCACTTGCTGGACGCGGCTCGAAGTTTCAAGTATGTATCTCTCCCTTTCTGGGCCGAACAAAGTTTCCATATGGGTCTTGTCCAACATTTCGGATACAGGGTTCGAGTGTCCTTCTTTGACAAGTCTTTTTACCTTCTCTTCAAATGGCTCGACTTTGGGGTTCGCTATTTGATCTTTGGCTATATCTATCCCAGTTCCATGCCAAAAGCCGCCAGCAAGGCGTTGCTTTGACGCATTTGCTTCTTCCCGCAATTCACCCCGTTGTCTTTTCATGATTTTACCATATCAATTCATCCTTGATTTGTCAATGGAATTTCAATGCAGCCATAGCAATCATAGCTGCATTGTCCCCACAAAGTTCAGCAGCAGGAAAGTATACACTAACCCCCATTGGTCCTAACTGGCTTTCTAGCAACTCCTGTAAAAACTTGTTTACAGCAACACCTCCACTGACGCATAGAGTTTTGATATCACTTTTATCAAAGTATCGCTTTAACTTATAAGAGAGCTGGGTAAATGCCTCCAACTGGAACGAGTGGCAAATTTGCCCCAGGTTAAAATTCTTGTGCTTGTTCAAGTAACTTATTACTGCACTCTTCAATCCACTGTACGAAAACCCATCAATATGATAGTTCGGCTTTTTGACGAATTGAATAATTTCTCCGCTCCAATCACGGGCCAATTTCTCAACCACAGGTCCCCCTGGATAACCTAATCCCAAAACTCTCGCGACTTTATCGAATGCCTCGCCAACTGCGTCATCCAGTGTTTGCTCTAATAAAGTAATCTCTTTGCCGTCAATTCTATATAGAGATGTATGCCCGCCGCTGACAACTAATGACAAGTGCGGCTTACTAACCACCACCGACGCTATATGCCCGTGCACATGGTTAACGGGTATAAATGGAATTCCAAGCACAGTTGCCAATGATTCGCCAAAAGTACGCCCCACCATAACAGCACCAGGCAACCCTGGCATCGCGGTCGCTGCAACCAAAGTCAAACTGGACACAGTAACACTTGCATCATCCAAGGCTTGTTGTACAACCTTATCTATTATCATGATGTGGTTACGGCTGGCAATCTCTGGGACAACTCCTCCATACCTTGCGTGAATATCCATTTGGGACGCAATAACATTGCTCAGGATTTTCCCGTCCCCATTAACAACCGCAGCAGCCGTTTCATCACAGCTCGTTTCTATAGCCAAAACTAATTGCATGGAATCAGTATACATGATATGTTGCGATATGGGGAAACAAAAAGTAATAGTGGCAAGTGCAACATCAAAAGCCAAGCCAACCGTAACCAAGCCAATACCAAAGGGTAAGGACAAGGCAAAGCCTGCGTCAAAAGCGGTGGCAAAGCCTGTGGCCAAGCCCGTCAAGAAACTGCCTGCCAAAACGGTCGCGGTGGCGAAACCTGTTCGCTCCAAGAAAACGGGTACAAGTATCGGTGTCTTTATAGACCTAGATAACACAGGCTTGCGGATTAACAATCTTATCGAGGTATTATCAGAACTTCGTCGTTTAGGCGAAGTGGTTTATACGAAATTATACGGCTATACCGATGCCCTTGTCGAAGAGTTCGAAGAAATCGTCGCCGAAAATCGTATGGAGACAATCGGTCGAATGCCATTCAAGCCTGAAGTATCGGTTATTGATACACGACTGGTTGTTGATGCTGTTCGTTTAACAGAAAAGCACCGCTTTAATATTGTGTTTGTATGGACGGGCCAGGGGCCCGCAGCATCGTTATTCCAACATCTAAAAGAACTGGGGGCCAGAACTTTGACGGTAGACAGCCCTGACCTTGACACACAAAGCAAGTTCGTAGATCACAGGATCAAGTTATACTCAGGATATCAATTTAACCAAGGCAGACCATCAGTTGCCAGGATTGCTCCTCCAGTACTGCCACCCCCTGTGATTACAGCTCCGGCAGTAGAGGTCCAAGAAGAGAAAAAGCCAGAACCTGAAAAGAAACCAGAACCGGCTCCAGAGCCCGAGCCAAAACGCCCAAAGGCACCAAAGGCAATAATGCCTCCAACAGATATATTCGAGGGATATACGCCGCCGAAATTGCCTCGTAAAGAAGGGGCCCCAGAAACGGTCGGCGAGGAAGTTGTCTCTGCCTTTACACCAAAACCAAAAGAAGATATCGACCCAATAGATGAATTACCTGACATCTTTAAAACTCTGCCAAAAGATCGGCAAGAGGAAATTTCAAAAATGCCACAAGACAAGCAAATGGAGCTTGAACTGTTCATGCAGGCACAAGACATTCTCTCTGCTCTTGACGCCGAGGACAATCAAGACAAGGCACAAGCAACATTCGAGGAGGATTTTGGAAACCTTGGCTTAAAAGAAGAGCCAGTGATCGAATCAACCCCAGAACCATTGCCGCCTCCACCAACCCCAGAACCAATAATCCAGGCAGAGCCAGAACCATTACTCCCTCCACCTCCGCCAGCACCATCTCCAGAGCCCGAGCCTGCTCCAGCACCACCCCCTCCACCTCCGCCAGCACCAGAACCGCCTCCAAAGGTCGGCGAAGCCTTCAGCGACGATATGTTTGATGACTTTGGTGACCTGGGCGGGCCTCCCAGTTGAAGATGACCCCATAAATCCGGATGCCTATGATGGCGGTGTAACATTCAAATATAACCCTGATGAAGACGCATTCAGCGAGGATCGTAATGTAGTCGATATCTACCAAGACAGTCTGGGCGATTTCACCCAGCCCTCAAACTTCGAATAAAGTTGACATACATTTATCAATGTCCTAAAATGTTTGATGACCTATAAACAATTAAAGGAACTTTGGTTCAAGTTTTATCGTGAACGAGGGCACGCAATAATTCCAAGTGCCTCGGTTGTGCCTGATGGGGATGCAAGCGTCTTGTTTATTAACAGTGGCATGCACCCGCTTGTTCCGTACTTGATGGGGGAGGCCCATCCTTTGGGTGTGCGTCTTGCGAATGTCCAAAAATGCATCCGAACGGGCGACATCGACGATGTAGGGGATGCTACCCACACGACTTTTTTCGAGATGATGGGTAACTGGTCCATGGGGGATTACTTTAAAGAGGACAAAATCAAATGGAGCTGGGAATTTGTGACGGGAAAAGACTGGCTTAACATTTCACCCAAAAAGATAGCAGTAACTGTATTCAAGGGCGACGAAATTGCACCCCGCGACGAAGAAAGCGTCAAACTATGGCTCTCGGTCGGCGTTCCGAAAGAAAGGATATATTTCCTTGGCAAGGCCGACAACTGGTGGCAATTACCTAATGGAACGGGTCCATGCGGGCCGTGTACCGAGATGCACTTCATAACTGATAAAAAGCCTTGCGGTGAAAAATGCGACCCGGCATGCGATTGCGGCCGTTTTGTCGAAATTGCAAACGATGTCTTTATGGAATACATAATAGATTCCCCAGGGGCAAAACCACGCAAAGCCAAACAACAAAATGTAGACACAGGCTATGGGCTTGAACGAATCCTATACCTTATTAATGGTTATGAACATGTGTACCAAAGCGAACTCTTCAACGGGGCTCTTAAAATAATAGGCAGTACCTGCAAATCAGGCCGAGTAATCGCCGAACATACCCGTGCCTCAATTGTTCTGATTGCGGATGGAGTCACACCAAACAATACGGGTCAGGGTTACATCCTGCGTCGCCTGATTCGGCGTGCGGTTCGATATGCACACCAATTGAACTTCAAGGATTATCCCGCACTTATCAACAATTTCTCAGGCATCCTAGGCGAATTCTATCCAGAAATTCAAGCCAGCGAGAAGATAACAAAAGTCTTCATGGACGAGGTCTCCAAGTTCGAAAAAACCCTCGAGCGAGGGTTAAAGGAATTCAATAAACTAAAAACCCTCGACGGAAAAACCGCATTCAAATTGTACGAGACCTATGGTTTCCCTCTAGAGTTCACCCAAGAACTCGCAGCCGAAAAAGGGATGACATTCAGTATCGACGAATATAACGCGGAAAAAGACAAACACACCAAGATGTCACAAACAGCATCTGCCGGGGCATTCAAAGGAGGTCTGGCAGATACTTCGGGCGAAACAACCAAATTGCACACCGCCAACCACTTGTTGTTGGAGGTTCTCCGTCGGAATTTCGGGAAAACAGTTATGCAAAAAGGTTCAAACATAACTCCCGAACGATTACGATTTGACTTTACCCTTGACCATAAAATGACGGAAGACGAGATAAAAAAAGTTGAAAAGGAAACAAACGAACTAATCCAAAAAAATCTATCGGTAACTTACAAAGAAATGTCTTTAAAAGATGCCGAGAAAATTAATGCTATCGGGGCTTTTGGGGCTAAATACGGAGATGTTGTAAAGGTCTTCTTTATAGGGGAGGACAGTATAGAAATCTGTGGTGGACCTCATGTTCAAAACACATCTGAACTGGGCATCTTTAAAATCCAGAAAGAGGAATCCGCGGGTGCCGGAATCCGCCGCATCAAGGCAACACTTTCCTAATCGTCAAATTTCGTATCCAACAACATATCCGCACTAACTTCAAAAAAATCTGCCAAGTCCTTCAACGCATGGGCACCAGGCAAGTTTTTTCCCATAAACCAATTCTCAATAACGCTTACTTCACGACCAATTGCTTGTGCCAACTCCTTTTTATCAACATCCTTCTCATCCATCAGCTCCTGCAAAACCTTCTGAAAATATAACACTCTCTCCAAAATCTGCACCTCCCATAACTAAATATATATCAGCAATTGCTGATATGTCAAGCAATTTTTGACAATAATCTAGTATAGTAATGTGAGACTAGCAGATATAGTTGCGAAAAGATTAAATGAGCTTATAAGACTTACGGAGAAGCCGGTAAGAGTTATTGAAATAGAGATGGGTGTAAAAGAAGGTTTAATTCACACATATACCAGTGGTCGATCTGTCCCAGGCGGGGTACTCCTTATAAAGTTCGCCGACTACTTCGGCGTCACAACCGACTACCTCCTCGGCCGTGTGGAAATCTAGAATAGGCTCTTCCCCGAGGATGTAATGAATTTTAAAATAAATTCACCTATATATTGAATTCTGTCACCTAGGTGTTCGGATTCGGAAATCATATGGTTTAATATTGCGTCCGAAAATATCGATAAATTCGGACGAGATGTTTTACAACTTAATATTTACACAATCGCCTCGGACACAGGAATTATTGAATATCCCGTCGCCAAAAAGTGATCGATAAGTGAAGGCAGGGCATGCAGGGTAACCATGTCGGGTTTTAACAATATCAGATCGCCACTTCGAAAATTTATGGACGCCAGGTCAGTGACAGAGGGGAGGACAGTGATGTAACCAAGGGACTCCGCAGCACGCAAAGTATTTCTGTTAAACGATGAATTCGGCGGAAAGAATAATCTAGTCGGGTGACAGGCAGCAGATTGTAAAAAACTGTGTGTATCTGCGATTTCTTGGCGTTGTGCAGATTCGGATTTTCGCCTGATGTCGGTGCCGCTGAATGCCATGTTGCCAACCTCAAAGTCTCGACATAATCTGCGTGTCAGGGCCAGGTTCGCCCCAATCCAACTGCCAGACAGGAAAAATGTAGCCCCAACCCCTCGCTCGTCCAAGATATCAATCAGGGGTGCCAGGTGGGGCGTCTGTCCATTCACTGCAACCATGAATGATACACTCTGCCTCTCACGATTGCCGTTTTGCATCGGTGCCGAAACGGTCAAGAACACGGAATTCAAATCTGTTGTAAAGACAACAACAGACAGGGACAGCAAAATACTGGCAATAACAACATTGGCAATCAGGGCAGTTCTCTTTGACATAGTCTATTTTATGATTTAGAATAGAAGTTATGAAACCAATAATTAAAGTTTACCCATCAGGAATGCGTCTGGTTGTCCAGCCAATGCCAAACTTCAAATCGGTATCGACGAATATTTTCATAGCGGTCGGCAGCCGCGACGAAGAGGATAACGAGCACGGCTTAAGCCATTTCGTTGAACATATGCTGTTCAAAGGCACAACAACAAGAAGTGCCGAGGATATATCATCCACACTTGATGGACTTGGCGTTGACCTGAACGCTTATACATCCAATGATGCGACTTGCTATTGGACAAAAGGCATTGCCGTTAATACCGAACAGTGTGTTGATGTCATGTCTGACATGTACTTTAATACCCAATTCGCCGATGAAGATTTTTACAAAGAAGCCGAGGTTATCGTCCAAGAAATCCACATGCGTGACGACGAGCCTCGCAGTGCCATGTTTGATTTGGCAAGGGAAACATTTTTCACAGGGACACCCCTCGGCCACGATATCGCCGGAACTGTCGAAGATATCCGAGGATACAAACCCGAAGACATATATAACTACATCAAAAAGCACTACATCCCATCCAAAACAATTGTATCATTCTCGGGCGATATAACTATTGAAAAAGCTTCGGAGTTGGCCGAGAAATATTTCGAGTCCAAGTTCGAAAAACAATCCAAACCAAAAATCAAGAATACCCCTGAAGATTCAAAAGTCATTCCAAATCGTGTATTCGTAACAAAGGTAAAAGACACCGAACAACACAATATGACCCTGTTCTTTCCAATTGTTAACAATGTTCATCCTGACCGATATATCTGGGCATATATCTACGAAATTTTGGCCGCAGGGATGTCCAGTCGATTGTTCAGTTCCGTTCGCGAAAAGCTTGGGCTTGTATATTCAATAAGTGGCGGTGTAGCTCTATACGACATCGGCGGATACTTTTATATCTGGTTTTCCTGTACACCAAATAACACAAAGAAAGTTCTTGAAACTATTAAAAGCGAAATCGAAAAATTCAAGCAAGAAGGACCAACACAAGAGGAAATGTCCAAGGTTCGTAACCAACGCGAATGCCAAGAGTTATTTAATGCCGAACAAACACATGTTGTAAACGCCAGGAACGCAACCAGTCTTGCCGAGTTTAACAAGATCAAGTCATTAGAGGAATACCTTTCCGACATTAACAAAGTAACAATAAACGATGTCTTACGCGTCTCGAACCAGTATCTTAAATATGACAACGCAGTCCTTGCAGGGGTAGGGCGAGAGTTCGCAAAGGAAGTTGTCAATACTTGGAATATTTGCTAGGCTTGGTAAGGGGAGAGTAAAAAGTGATTCTTTCAGGGAATGCGGATACAACAAAACCAAAGATTCGCCGACGCAAAAATCGCGTTGGTGCTATTATAATGGGCGTTGCGGCGTTTTTTGTTTTGTTTCTTGGGGCATTGCCTAATCTTATTATAAATACCTGGATTTTTGGATTATTTGGGGTGTATGTATTTGCACTCTTGTCATTACTGTTCGTCTTTGGCTTGTTAAAACATCTTGAAAGACGATACAGGGTGAACAGGCGATATTTGTTTCTCAGCCTGACAATGGTCTTCACTTTATTTACCGCTCTGCATATAGCATTCACGGCTGGGACTTTGGATGGGATATCGTTTATTGATTACATCATATATGGGTTTGATAACCTAACACCTGGTGGATTTTTCTTTGCCGTCCCTGCTTTTGTTTTACATATCGTGTTATTTCTCGAGGGAGCTCTTGTTCTTCTAGGAGTGAAATTCATTGTTGCCTCGGCATTTCTGACAACATTCATAGTGACGAATGTTGGCGAGAACAAGGTCATCAAGAGACTGCCAAAAATCCTTGCAGAACGCGAAGAGGCAATCGAGGCAGGGGACACAGACCTGCAAGTCCGCCTCGAGAAAAAGTACCAAGAACTTATCGAAAAGCAATCCCGCAAACGACATGACAAAAACAAGTCCGAGCTAGGCCTAACCATTGAACGATTTGCCAAACCACCAGAAGAGGATGAAAAATCAGTGCCCGTGCCACTCGCCGAGATAGAACCTCAACCATCCATTCCTGACCAAATAAACCAATGGTCGACCGAGGCGGCACTGAAAATGCAACAACACCAGATGCAACAAAACAATGCCCTTAGTCCTCTCTATTCTGCTCTTGGTGATGGGTTTATCCCATACCAGGCCCAACAACAATCCCCTCAATTTAATCCACCGCCGATCCAGCCACCCCCCCCTCCAATCCAACCTGCGGTTCAACCAATCCAACCACCCCCTGCATTTGATCCAGTTACTCGTGCAGGCAGTATTTT
>Ga0131853_10009024_pt1 | contig 18196 bp, 19 predicted proteins | sample TergutLab28metaG_FD_92764 | JGI IMG/M metagenome (GOLD analysis project Ga0131853, IMG submission 92764) | Labiotermes labralis P1 segment gut microbial communities from Petit-Saut dam, French Guiana - Lab288 P1 (version 2) (version 2) | ecosystem: Host-associated > Arthropoda: Insects >... | reverse complement strand
CGGAAATCGTGCTCGAAGGCTTCATTTACCCGCAGGCAGGCGACCCCGGCCCCGTACCCGCCGGCGCACCACCGCGCCCCGCGAAGGGCGCGAGCGCGGCCTACGAGCACGCGCTCGAAGGCCCATACGGCGACCACACGGGCTACTACAACGAGCAGGAGTGGTTCCCCGTGTTCACGGTCGAGCGCATCACCATGCGCCGCGACGCCATCTACCATTCGACCTATACGGGCAAGCCGCCTGACGAGCCCGCCGTGCTCGGCGTCGCGCTCAACGAAGTCTTCGTCCCGCTCCTGCAAAAGCAGTTTCCCGAGATCACCGACTTCTATCTGCCGCCCGAGGGCTGCAGCTACCGGATGGCGATCGTGCAGATGAAGAAGAGCTACCCCGGCCACGCCAAACGCGTGATGTTCGGCGTCTGGAGCTTCCTGCGGCAGTTCATGTACACGAAGTTCATCGTCGTCGTCGACGAGGACGTCAATATCCGCGACTGGAAGGAAGTGATCTGGGCGATCACGACGCGCATCGACCCCGCACGCGATACCGTGCTCGTCGAAAACACGCCGATCGACTATCTCGACTTCGCCTCGCCGGTGGCGGGACTCGGCTCGAAGATGGGCCTCGACGCGACCAACAAGTGGCCCGGCGAGACCACCCGCGAGTGGGGCCGCGCCATCGAGATGGATGCGGACGTGAAGGCGCGCGTCGACCGGCTGTACGAGGCGCTCGGGCTCTGATCGATGCATCACGTTTCACTGCTGTCCGACGGCTTTTTCCTGTCGCTGTCGCTGTGCCTCGATATCGGCGTCGTCAACGTCGCGATCATTTCGCGCACGCTGACTCACGGCTTCCGGCCCGGCTTCTGGCTGGGCCTGGGCTCGTGCATCGGCGATCTGATCTACGCGGCGCTCGCGCTCGCGGGAATGGCCGCGCTGCTGCAGTTCGGCGCGGTGCGCTGGGTCGTGTGGATAGGCGGCGCCGCCATCCTCCTGATGCTCACGTGGAAAATGGCCCGCGAGGCGCTCAACCCGGCTGCGGCGCCCCCCGTCGAAGGTGAAGTGGACCCGGCCTCGCCCGCCCTGGACCCGTGGCGCAGCGTGGGACGCGGCGTCCTGCTCGCCCTTGCGTCGCCGAGCGCGATTCTGTGGTTCGCGGCCGTCGGCGGCGCACTGATCGCGAAGGCGGGCGCGACCACCGCGGGCTCGGCCGCCCTGTTCCTGTCCGGCTTCTTCCTCGGCGGTCTGTGCTGGACGTTCTTTATCTGCGGACTCGCCAGCCACGGACGCAAACGCGCGGGTGCCGGCTTGCTACGCGTGTGCCACGTGCTCTCGGCACTGCTGTTCGCGTACTTCTCATATAGCGTCATCGTCAACGGTTATCGCGATCTGATCCTGCACAGCGGACTCATGTACTAACCGCATGCACTAACCTCACGCACTAACGCCGACCCAGAATGCAAACGGCGCAACGCGGCAAGAGCCGGCGTTGCGCCGTGGCGCATTCGATCTACCGAATCTGGCGGGCGGCCTGCGCCGCCGTGCGATCAACGGTGGTAGTAACGGCGATGGCCGTGCCAGTACGGGTGACCCCAGTACGGATGTCCCCAATAGCCACCGACCACGACGGCGGGCGGCGGCGCATAGACCACTGGCGGCGCATAAACCACCGGCGGCGGGGCATAGACCGGCGCGGCATACACCGGATACGCAGGCGCGACCACCGGCAGCCCGATACCGATGCCCACTGACACGTGTGCCTCGGCTGCACTGACGAGCCCCACACCCAGCGCAGCGGCAACGATGAACGAAACGGTCTTTCTCACTTCTTTTCTCCTGGCGACCATCAATGGCGCGGTCCACATAGCGGGTCCAACTCACCTATTCAATGTATCGAATTCCTGCGGACCTCGCGGCACCCATTTGTTGCAAATTGCAATGCGGTTTTGCACTTGCGCCTCGTGCGCGGACGCTAGCGGCCCGCGACACGGCCGCATGAACGAACCGTCTGGCCCCGCCCCTGCGCCCGGTAAAGTTTGATTACAAATTGGTTAGCGGGAACGCCTGCGCGAGCCTGTAAACGAAGTTGCCCGGCCAGAGGCCGGGCAATATGTGCTGCACATCAAGCGATGCGCGGACGAATGGACTACCTGCCCGCCATCATCCGACCTTCACGTAGACGAACTCGCGCGTCACGCTGGGCGGCACATAGGCGCCGCTGATCTGTACCCTCGGTTTGAGACGCTTTTTCTGATCCCACCAGCGACGGCGCTGGACAGGCGTGAGAAATCGCAGATGCTTCCGGTAAGCAAAGATGCTCATATTGAACTCCCGACTCGGATACCGACAGGAAACAGCTCACGACTGCAACCGCTAAACCGAAACCCCGAACCAGCAGGGTGCGCAAATTTCGGGACACCGGGGACGGTGTGGCGTCCGACCCGCAAGATTCGCGCCTGCCCGCGCAAAGCGGTGGCCAGTGAACCCAGGCGGCGGCGTGACAGCCCGCGACAGCCCCCGTAACAGCCCAATACGCATACCCACTTTACCCGTTTGTCTCAAAAGTCGCCGTTCAGGCGCATCGTCGCGCAGACATCGACGCGACACCGCGCACCGAACCGCACAGCATCGCCAAAAGCCGTGGTAATGTGGCGACGGCGCGCGCGCCGCAGGGACCATACAGCGCGTGGTACGGGACACCATACGAAGGAAAAGACACCGATGTTCGGCGATATCGCCCGTTTTCTGCTCAATACGATCTTTACACTGTTCGGCGCCGCACTCTTGCTGCGAGCCTGGCTGCAATATGTGCGGGTGCCGGCCTACAGCCAGATCAGCCATGTGGTGCAACAGGTCACCAACTGGCTCGTGCTGCCGCTTCGGAAGGTCATTCCGGGCCTGCGCGGCATCGACTGGGCGAGCATCGTGGCCGCGCTGCTCGCGGCCATCGTCTATGTACTGGCGATGGTATGGCTTGCAGGCGCCGACCCGGTCAGCCTGTTGCCGGCACTCGTCATCGTCGCGGTGCTGACCGTCGTGAAGTGGGCGCTCAATCTGCTCATCTGGATGACGATCCTGATGGCGCTGCTGTCCTGGCTCAATCCGCACTCGCCGGCCATGCCCGTGCTGTTCCAGCTGACCGCGCCGTTCCTGAATCCGCTGCGCCGCGTCCTGCCGCACTTCGGCGGACTCGATCTCTCGCCGATCCTGCTGTTCGTGATCGTGCAGGTGCTGCTGATGGTGGTCACGCGCGTGGCGGTGTCGCTCACGCTGTTTGGAATTTGAGCGGCGCGCTATTTTTGCGTCGGCGACAATGCGGGGCGTCATCAATCTGACGCGAATCATCGTCAGCATATTGCTCCGCCATCACGGCATCGCCCCCGAAAAATGAAAATTCTCGCCACGCTTGCCACTCTCGCCGCCCTCGCCCTGGGCACCATCGCACCGGCCGCGCACGCACAGCCCTCCGGTACGATCACGCTCTATACCTCGCATCCCGACAACCAGCTCACCCAGTTGCTCGCCGAGTTCGCCAAGGCTCAGCCGGCGATCAAAGTGCGCGTGTTTCGCTCGGGCACGACCGAGGTCATGAACAAACTGCAGGCCGAACAAATGGCCGGCAGCGTGCAGGCCGACGTGGTCATGCTGGCCGACGACATTTCGCTCACCCGGCTCAAACGCGCCGGCATGCTGCTGCCCTACCCGGACGCGCCGACGCAGCATCTGCCCGCCGCGCTCGTCGATCCGCAAAAAACCTTCTTCGGCACGCGCCTGATCACGACGGGTCTGATCTACAACACCAAGCTCGTCCCCACGCCGCCGAAATCGTGGACCGATCTGCTCGCGCCCGGCGTCGCGGCCAAAACCATCATGCCGAGCCCGCTCTACTCGGGCGCCGCGCTCATGAACGTCGGCGTGCTGGCCCAGCAACCGAAGCTCGGCTGGAAGTACCTCGGCACGCTCGCGCATGACGGCGCGGTCGCCACGAGCGGCAACGGCTCGGTGATCGAAGCGGTCGCGAGCGGAGAAAAGGCCTACGGCATCGGCATCGATTACATGGCGTTCAATGCGAAGGCCAAAGGCTCGCCCGTCAATTTCGTATTCCCGACCGAAGGCGTCACGATCATCTCCCAGCCCGTTGCGATCCTGAAGGCGAGCAAGAACGTCGAAGCGGCAAAAGCCTTCGTCAACTGGCTGCTGTCCGACGCCGGCCAGAACAACGCCGTCGAACAGGGCTATTACCCGGCCGCGACCAACATCAAGCCGCCGCACGGCTATCCGGCACTCGGTTCGCTCGTCATCATGAAACCCGACCTCGAGAAGCTGATCGACGCCGACGCAGCCAACAAAGAAAAATTCTCCGACCTGTTCGGTCAATGACGGCTCGCGACACGCTTTCTGCCGGGTCGCCACCGCGCTGGCGACCCGGCTCGACGCTTTCGGCCGAAGCGCGCCTGCTCGTCGTCATCGCCGTCTATATCGCTGTCGTCGCACTGCTGCCGCTGGTCCGGCTGTTCTGGACCGCGCTCTCGCCCGATCAGGACGGCGTCATGTTCGGCACGCTGCTCCAGCAATGGCGCAGCCCGGCCGCGCTGCGCGCCCTGCGGCACACGATCGAGACGGGCGCCTGGTCCATGCTCATCTCGATGGTGCTCGGCACCGGCGCCGCCTTGCTGATCGCGTTGTCCGATGTCCGCGCGAAGACGCTCGCCGCCTTCGCCGTCATGGTGCCCATGCTGGTTCCCGCGCAGGTCACCGCGCTGGCGTGGGTCCAGATGCTGTCGCCGTCGGGACCGCTGCAGGTGTTCGCCAGGCTGGCCGGCGGCACGCTCGCGGGCCCCAACCCGCTTTACTCGGGCAAGGGCATCGCGCTGGTCATGGGCATCGAGCACGCGCCGCTCGTCTTTCTGGCCGTGCGCGCGGGCGTGGCGCGGCTGCCGCGCGACCTGATCGAAAGCGCACGCCTGGCGGGCGCCTCCCCCCTGCGCGTACTGCGCTCGGTGATCCTGCCCGCGCTCGCCCCGGCTTTGCTTGGCGGCGGCACGATGGCCTTCGTCGCGTCGATCGCCAATTTCGGCACCCCTGCGATTCTGGGCATCCCGGGGCGATACCCGATGCTGACCACGCTGATCTATCAGCGGCTCCAGGGCTTCGGGCCGAGCGTGCTGGGCCAGGTGGCCTCGCTCGCGCTGATTCTCGCGCTGCTGGCCGTCGCCGGGCTCGGGCTGCGCGCGCTGCTCGCGCGCTGGTCCCACGCCCGGCTCGAGATGGCCGGCGCGCCCTTTACTGGATTCGAACTGGGGCCGTGGCGCGGCGCGGCATCGGTGGCGATGTGGATCGCGCTCCTGTTCGTGGCCGTGTTGCCGCTGGTGGCACTGCTCGGCCTGTCGCTGTCGCCGGCCATCGGCGTGCCGCTCACGCTGCACACCGTCACGCTCGGCGCTTATCGCCAGTTGATCGGCACCGATACGGTCCGCCGCGCGTTCGTCAATAGCGCCATCCTGGCCGGCGGCACATCGCTCGGCTGTGTCGTCGTATCCGTGCCGCTCGCCTACCTCGCCGCCGTGCGCAGGCTGCGGGCCGCGCGAATCCTGGATCTCGTCGCCGATCTGCCCTACGCGGTTCCCGGGACGGTGCTTGCGCTCGGCGTGATCCTGATTCTGCTGCGCCCGCTGCCGCTCATCGGCATCAGCCTGTACGGCACGCTCGGCATTCTTGGCTTCGCTTACCTCGCGCGCTTCCTCGCGCTCGCGCTGCGCCCCATCATGGCCGGCGCGGAACAGTTCGACCGCGCGCTCGACGAGGCCGGACAGGCGGCGGGTGCAAGCCTCTGGCGCCGCCTCGCGTTCATCGTTCTGCCTGCCGTCGCGCCTTCGGCCGTTGCGGCAGCCCTGCTCATCTTCATGGCCGCGTTCAACGAGCTGACCGTCTCGGCGCTGCTGTGGTCCACCGGCAATGAAACCGTAGGCGTCGCGGTATTCCTCTATCAATATGAAGGGGATGCCGCCTCGGCTGCCGCGCTGGCGAGCCTGTCGCTCGCGCTCACGCTCGGCATCGCGCTCGCGGTTGCCCTGCTGCGCCGGTATCTGCCTGAAGGAGTCCTGAAGTGGCGAGCCTGAGCTTGCATTCGGTATCCAGACTGTACGGCGCGCATCGTGCCGTCGATGAAGTGAGCTTCGGCGTCGAGGCCGGTGAATTCCTGGCGCTGCTCGGCCCTTCGGGGTGCGGCAAGACCACCTTGCTGCGACTGATCGCGGGCTTCGAACCGCCTTCGTCGGGGCAAATCGAACTCGATGGCGCGATCGTCGCGGATGGTCCACGCATCGTGCCGCCGGAAAAGCGCGGCATCGGCATGGTGTTCCAGTCGTACGCGCTCTGGCCCACGATGACCGTGGCCGATAACGTCGGGTTCGCGTTGCGGCTGCGCAAGATGCCGGCCGCGGAACGCGCTCGCCGCGTGACTGAGACGCTCGAAGCGGTGGGCCTGGCGGCCATGGCGCACCGCAAGCCTCACGAATTGTCCGGCGGACAGCGCCAGCGCGTCGCGCTTGCGCGTTGCCTCGCGATGCGCCCGGCCGTGATGCTGCTCGACGAGCCGCTGGCCAATCTCGACGTGCATCTGCGCGAAACCATGCAGCAGGAGTTCAAGCAACTGCACCGCGAAACCGGCGCGACCTTCGTCTACGTGACGCACGATCAAGGCGAAGCGATGGCGATGGCCGATCGCATCGCCATCATGCGCAACGGACGAATCGAGCAGCTTGCCGAACCGCGCAAGCTCTACCGGGAGCCGCGCACGGCGATGATTGCCGACTTCATCGGCGCCGGCATGGTGGTGCCGGTCGATATCGTCGACGTAGAGGCGCGCGGCGTGGCCGCGGTCGGCATGGGCGGCCGCTTTACGCTGCGCGGTACGGCCCAGGCGGGCCAACGGCGGCTTGCCTGCCTGCGCGCGACCGATCTCGAGCTGGCCGCGCCAGGCGGCGACGCGCTGCCCGGCATCGTGCGCGCCCACAGCTATCGCGGCGCCGTCACGACCGTCACGGTGACGCCGCTTGGCGCAGCAGACCAGTCGCTCAACATCGATCATCCCGGCGAGCCGCCCGAAATCGGCGCGAACGTTCATGTCGCCGTGCGTGACGGATGGATACTGCCCGAGATGCCTCGATGAGCACGACGCTGACCTGTATTTCCGGCTTGCGCTGCAAAGGACCTGCAGCGTTTGTGCTCGAAACACAGGGACGCCGGATTCTGCTCGACTTCGGCCGCGGGCCCGATCACGACGCCCTGCCCGACATCGACCGGATTGGGCACGTCGATGCGCTGGTGTTGTCGCACGGACATCCCGATCACTGCGGGGCGCTGCATTTGCTGGAGCGCATTGGCACGCCGCCCGTTTTCGCGACCGAATGGCTGTTGCATAGACTCGGGCTCGAGACGCGAGGATGTGTGCTGCCCGCACAGGGGCATGCCGAAGTCCTGGGCGTGCCGGTCGAAACCGGCCGGACCGGTCACGCGCCGGGGGGCGTGTGGTTGCGCGTCGGGGCTGGCTCGGGCCTGCTTTATACCGGCGATTACTGTCCGTCTTCGACGCTCTATGCGTACGATCCGCCAGCGCCTGCGGCCATGGCGGTTATCGACGCGTCCTACGGTGCGGATGACACCGATCCCGAAGCCGGCCGGCAGGCGCTGCTCGACCTGGTGCGCGCCGGTCCCTGTCTGCTGCCCGCGCCGCCCGATGGCCGCGGGCCCGAGATGGCGGTGTTTCTGCATGAGGCGGGGCTGGAGGTGTCGCTCGACGCGCCGGTGTTCGAAACGGTTCGTGCGCTGGCGGCCAACAGCCCTTATGTGCGTCCCGAAATGCGTGCCGCGCTGGCGCGTCTGGCCGCTGCGGCCGTGCCGCTGGAAGCGGGTTCGACACCTCGCGGCGTGATGATTGCCGCTGGGGCGTCGGGTGCATCGGGCCTGGCGCGGACACTGCTCGATGAGTGGCAAGGAAACGCCGATGTGCGGTTCGTGTTCACGGGATACGTTGCGGCCGGTACGCCGGCGCAAAAACTCATCGAGCGTGGACGCGCAGACTGGCTACGCTGGCATGTCCATCCGACACGCGGTGAAACGCAGGCACTGGTGGAGCGCGTCGGCGCGCGGCAGGTCATTCCGGCGTTCACGAAGCATCCGGAGGCGCTGGGGCTGCCTGGTTGCGACGCGCTCCCGTCCGATGTCTATGTGGTGCCGGATGCGGTGCCCTTCCAGGGCTCGCGACCGTAGCCCTCCGGCGTGGTGGCAATTTCATGCCGAGCCGCCAGGAAACCCGTCTACCGTAATCCCGTCAAACCCTGTAGAATCGCTGGCTCTGCGGGCGTCGTATAATGGCCATTACCCCAGCTTCCCAAGCTGGAGACGTGGGTTCGATTCCCATCGCCCGCTCCACATCGGCTTGCCAGCCTCCCACCGGGGCGCCGCACGGGCATGCCAGGTTTCCTGAATTCCTCCCGTCGCGCGCTCTAGCCCGGTATTCGCCGTGCGCTGGCCGGTATATCTTGTCTTGAACGGCTCGCCCTGGCGCTCATCGCCAGGCCGTCACCCATGGAACAATTCTTCATGCCCCGGCGGCGCGCCATCGCGCTGATCGTGCGCATCCGCAAGGATCTGCCCGCGCAGGCCGCCGAGCGGTCTCGCGCCGATGCCTCGCCGCGCCATCCTACCGACGCCGAACTCGAGCGCCTGCTGCTCGACGTGCGCGCCGGCCGCATCCACGAGTTCGAGCTGTATCGCCCGACGCATATACGCGTCATGATCTGCCCGGACTGAAGCCTCGCCGGAAGGCCAGGTCTGCGCTGTTATAATGCGCGTCGGCTTTGGGTCGGCCACGCTCGCCGCGCACCGCGCTTGCTGAATCGACCCGGCCAGGTCGGCCCAGCCCGGTCCGCCACCGCTTCAGACCGACGCGAGCGCCGCACCTGCCGGCCGCTACGCGACGGCCGTCCGGCACCGTGGGCGTAGCCCTCATCCAGCCATCCTCGAACATGATTCACGATCCGAACGACGCAGTCCCGTCCGACTGCCTGCCGCCCGACTCATCGGGTGAGCCGCACGACGCCGCAAACATCGACGCCGCCCCTGACGACACCGCCCACCACCGCCGCATCCGCAGTTTTGTGACGCGCGCGGGCCGCGTATCGACGGGACAGCGCCGCGCGCTCGACGAGCTCGGTCCGCGTTTCGTGGTGCCCTACACGGGCGAGCAGCCCGCCTGGGAAACCGTGTTCGGCCGCAACGCTCCGCGTGTACTGGAGATCGGTTTCGGCATGGGCGCGAGCACGGCGGAGATCGCCGCGCTGCGTCCGGGCGACGATTTTCTCGGCGTCGAAGTGCACGAGCCCGGCGTCGGCGCCCTGCTCAAGCTGATCGGCGAACAGAATCTGACGAACATCCGCATCATCCAGCACGATGCGGTCGAGGTGCTCGAGCAGATGATCGCGCCCGCCAGCCTGGACGGCGTGCACATTTTCTTCCCCGATCCGTGGCACAAGGCGCGCCATCACAAGCGCCGCCTGATCCAGCCGAAGTTCGTCGAACTGCTCGTCTCGCGCATGAAGCCGGGCGCGTACCTGCATTGCGCGACCGACTGGCAGAACTATGCCGAGCAGATGCTCGAGGTGCTGGGCGCGGAACCGGCGCTAGCGAACACGGCCGCGGATTACGCGCCGCGCCCGGACTATCGCCCGGTGACGAAATTCGAGCGCCGCGGCTTGCGCCTCGGCCACGGCGTGTGGGACCTCGTCTTCCGCCGCCGCACGCAGGACTGACGCGGCCAAAGAGAGCAAAAACACGGGGCGCCCAAAGCGCCCCGTTGTCGTTTACCGGCTCGCCTCGCGAGGATGCCGCAAGGTCATTTCTCGACGATCTGCACGCGTATGCCGTTCGCGAGAATCGTGATCGTACCGGGTTCGTAATTGACGCCCGCGAATTGCAGTTGCCCCGGTTTGAACGTGTAGACGGGATAGTTATCGAGTAGCTGCGCCGCGGCCAGCGCCGCCACGGAACCGACCTGCTGCCCGTAGGCCGCGGCATCGCCCTGCATGTCGACGCTATCCACCGACGGCGACTTCAGCACGACCGACTGACTCGCCGCATCCCAGGCGAGTTCGCTCGACAGCGTGAACACGCCGTTCACCGGCTGCCGCAGGAACGGACTTGCGAGCTGCGCATCGAGCCGCACGGCGACACGATTGCGATCCGGTTCCAGCATGACGACGGGGTTCGAAAGCGAGACGTCGAAGAGCTGCTGCACCTGGCGCCGGTACGGGAATTTGCGCTGGACTGCGCTCTGCACCTGCTGCTGCGAGAACGTGTAGTGATCGGGGATGAACGGAAACGTCGCCGTCGCACACGCGCCCAGCGACATCGCCGTACCGGCCGCCGCGCAGGCCGAGAGCAGGAACGCACGTCGGGATATGCGCTTTACGGTTTGGATCATGCGAAATCTCCCTCGTGGGCGGCACTGCGCCGCCAGTTCGATACGTGGATGTCTGGAGTCATCGGCGCCCGGACGGTTGCGTCTGCACTTCGAGGCGCGTGAGCCAGACCATGGCCTCTTCGCGCGACGCGCCGCACATGTCGGCCTGCGGCTGCAGCCCGGAACAACATGCGGGGCGCAGCGGCGAGCCGAAGATCGCGCATTGCAGATCGTCGCCGAGCTGCACGCAGCGCACGCCCGCGGGTTTGCCGTCCGGCATGCCCGGAATCGGACTCGTGATGGACGGCGCGATACAACACGCGCCGCAGCCGGGGCGGCACGCGTGCCCGGGCACGTCGAAAGGGGAACCTGCACTCACACTCTGCTTCCTGAAACGGTCGATACGATCCGCCGCCAGCGACGGACCACACGCATTGTGCCATCCCCGCGATGCGACCTTTTTACACAAACGTTGAGGGGTGCGCACTCTTAAACTGGATCAACACGACGCCAGAAACTTTTTCGCCCGATGCGCCGTCCGGCGCTGGCGCCGGACACCGGTTCGCAGCGCACGGCGCCCCCGAGCCACGAGAATCCAGTATGAGTGACGCCGATCTGTTGTTCCGTCCCGACCTGCTAGCCAAATACGGCACGAACGGCCCACGCTATACGTCCTATCCGACCGCACTTCAGTTCCGCGAGGATTTCGATCCGACCGACTATCTCCGCGCCGCCGCCGATCCCGGCGCCGCGGACACGGACCTCTCGCTCTACTTTCACATTCCGTTCTGCGACACCGTCTGCTTTTATTGCGGCTGCAACAAAGTCATCACCAGGAACCGCGGCCGCGCAAAGCCTTACCTGAAACAACTGATGCGCGAACTGGAACTGCAAGCCGCGCTGTTCGACACGAAGCGTCCCGTTTCGCAGTTGCATTGGGGCGGCGGCACGCCCACGTTCCTGTCCCCCGACGAGATGAGCATACTGATGGCCGCCACACGCGAGTTCTTCACGCTGCGCCCGGACGACGAGGGAGAGTATTCGATCGAGATCGATCCGCGCGAGGCGCCGCCCGCCACGATCGCGCAGTTGCGCGAACTCGGCTTCAATCGTTTGAGCCTGGGCGTGCAGGACTTCGACCCGATCGTGCAGCGTGCCGTCAACCGCATCCAGCCGCTGGAGATGACCGTCGACTGCATGAACGCGGCGCGCGCGAACGGCTTCGAGTCGATCAGCGTCGATCTGATTTACGGGCTGCCGCATCAGACGGCGAAAACGTTCCAGCACACGCTCGACACGATCCTGCGACTCGCGCCCGACCGGCTCTCGGTGTTCGGCTACGCGCACATGCCGCAGCTCTTCAAGATGCAGCGGCAAATGGACGAAAAAGCGCTGCCCTCGCCGGCCGAGAGGCTCGCGATCCTGCAACGCGTGGTCGAGCAGCTGACCGACGCGGGCTACGTCTACATCGGCATGGATCACTTCGCGCTGCCGACCGACGAACTGGCGCTCGCACAAAAGCAGCGCACGCTGCATCGCAACTTCCAGGGCTACAGCACGGGAGCGAATTGCGATCTGATCGGGTTCGGGGCTTCGTCGATCGGCAAGATCGGCGACGTCTACGCGCAGAATGCGAAGGACCTGCCCGGCTACGGCGCCGCGATCGACGACGGACGGCTCGCGATCGCGCGCGGCGTGCGGCTCACGGCCGAAGACCGTTTGCGCCGCGACATCATCACCGAATTGATGTGCAACCTCGAACTGCGCTTCGACGAATTCGAAGCCGCTTACGGTGTGCGCTTCCTGAGCGCGTTCGCGCCGGAGCTGGAGCGTCTGCGCGAGTTCGAGCACGACGGCCTCGTGGCACGCGATGGCCAGCGGCTCGAAGTGCTGCCGGCCGGGCGGATGTTCGTGCGCAATATCGCGATGGTGTTCGACCAGTATCTTGGCACACGGCCCCAGGAGCGGTACTCGCGGACGGTTTGAGTGCCCGGCTCCCGACTCGTTTTGCCGGCGCTCCCCACCCGGTTATTGCCGCGCCAGAGCAATTGCGTCATAATCTCTGGCTACTCGCACGCCGCTTAAGCGGTGTCGATGGTGCCCTAATGCCTCGGTGGTGAAATTGGTAGACGCGCCGGACTCAAAATCCGGTTCCGAAAGGAGTGCCGGTTCGATTCCGGCCCGAGGCACCAGATCCCGGACAAAGCCTCGCTCACGCGGGGCTTTGTTTTTTGTGCTGCGCGAAGCACGCCAGCGCCGCCCGGCAGACTAGAGCCGCTCGATGCCGCCCCGTCGGTCTTCATGAATCTCGAAAGCATCCTCTTCTCGCAAGGCTTCGGCTCGCGCCGCCAGTGCCGCTCGCTCATCGCCGACGCACGCGTCGCGGTAGGCGGCACGTTCTGCACCGACCCGCTCGCCACGTTCGATACGACGGGACTGACCTTCAGCGTCGACGGCGACGTCTGGCCGTTTCACGAGCGTGCCTACCTCGCGTTGAACAAGCCGGCGGGCTACGAGTGCTCACGCGATCCGCAGCATCATCTGAGCGTGTTCCACCTTCTGCCCCCGCACTTCGCGACACGCGGCGTGCAGTGTGTCGGCCGCCTCGATCAGGACACGACCGGCCTGCTGCTGCTCTCCGACGACGGCCAGTTCGTCCACGCTTTCACGTCGCCCAAACGCAAGGTGCCCAAGGTCTACGTCGCGACGACGCGCCATGCCCTCGACGACGCCCAGCTCGACGCGCTGCGCAACGGCGTGCTGCTTCATGGCGAGCGCGAACCGATCGCCGCAGTCGCGGCCCGGGCACGCGGCGAACGCGAACTCGAGCTTACGGTGCTCGAAGGCAAGTACCACCAGGTCAAACGCATGGTCGCCGCGGCGGGCAACCGGGTCGAGGCGCTCCATCGCGAACGCATCGGCGGCTTCGCGCTCCCCGCGGATCTGGCACCCGGCACGTGGCAATGGCTCGACGCGCAGCAAATCGACGCGCTGCGCAACGGCTGAATCACCTCGCTCCAGAGCCGCATGGCGCCTGTGTGCGCCAGCGCACACAGGCCGCGATACTCCTGACCATTGTTGCGCACCGCAACATGCCCTTGCTGACAATTCGCCCTATACTCGATTCAAGAATGATTACAAGCAATGCAAGGAGGGGCGACATGAGCATTGGCGCATTCGTAATCTCGCCTGTGTTGGTGGCGTTCGTGGGGCTGGCGGCCGTCGTGATCGGCGCCGTCCTGGCGTGGATGCACGTGCGGCATCAATACCAGCCCAGCCTGATCGGCATTCTCATCGGCGCTTTTTGCTGCTTCCTCCTGCTCGAGGCGCTACCGGCCATCACGTGAACGGTACGCTTGCGCCTGCCGCCGCGCCCGGCTTCAGGGACGCGGCGGTATCGTGCGCAAAAAGTCGTCGACCAACAGGTAGCGCAGCCGCACGCGCAACTCCCGCTTGAGCCGGTCATTCGCCAGCCGGCGCGATTCCCGCATGAACGAAAGCAGCATCGGATCGAGCGCCCTCTCGGCCTCGGCACGGCTCACGCGCGGCACGCGCGCAACGCCGAAGGTGTCCGCTACGCGGTCGAACCAGGCACCCATCTTCAGTTCGCTATCGTCGGATGCGTGAATCACGCGCCCCGCGCGTCCGTGCGTCGCGAGCTTCACCAGGATCGCGGCGAGATCGTCGGCGTGGATGTGATTCGTGTAGACATCGTCGCGTTCGACCAGTGCCGGCGTGCCCTTCGCGAGCCGCGCCAGCGGCAGGCGGTCAGCCGCGTAAATGCCCGGGATGCGCGCCATCGTCGCCGTGAGTGCGCCACGCGCGGTGGCCCGGCGCAGCAGCCGCTCGGCGGCCACCCGACGTTTCGCGCGCGCGTTGGCGGGCCGCACGGGACGCGTTTCGTCGATCCGGGCCCCTTCGCAATCGCCGTAGACACCGGTCGTACTCGCGTACACGAGCCGCAACCGGCCACGGGGCATGCGCCAGGACCGTTCGGTGCGCTGGGGTACAATAGACGGCCCTTTGCGCGTGCCCGGCGGGCGCGCCGCGGATCGGGAGCGAGCGCCCAGCGCGGCGATCAGACGGCGTGTGCGCAAGTCGTCGTCGCCGGATTTTTCGGGCGGCGCGAGATGCAGCACGACAGGCGCAAGCCCCGCGAGACGCGCAAGGCTCGCGCGCATGTCGAGATTGCCCACCACGGGCACGGTGCCCGCCTCGCGCAGCGCCGCGGCACGTTCCGGCTGGCTCGTGAGCGCGAAGACCCGCGCGTGCGAACGCAGCAGAGCGGCACAGCGCAGGCCGACGTCGCCGCAACCGACGATCAGGATGCGCGCGCGGCGCAAGGTTCGTGTGGCAATCATGGTGGACCCATTTTAAGCCGTCGGCGCCGTCTGCCGACGCCCTTACGGATTACGGACTCACGCTCAATTCGAATATGGCTTTTAACGTAACGCTCAAGCAAAGCGGCCGGCAGTTCCAGGTCGAGCCGGATGAACCCGTCCTCACCGCGGCCCTGCGTCAGGGCATCGGCCTGCCCTACGGCTGCAAGAACGGCGCTTGTGGCTCGTGCAAGGGCACGGTCGTCAACGGCGAAGTCGAACAGCGTGCCCACGCGGCATCGGCGCTGTCGAACGACGAGAAAACGCGCGGCATGGCGCTCTTTTGCTGCGCGACGCCGCAATCGGACCTCGAAATCGACATCCGCGAAGTGGCGGGCGTGGGCGACGTGCAGGTGCGCAAGCTGCCGACGCGCGTCGCGGCGCTCGAACGCAAAGCCGACGACGTCGTCGTCCTGAAGCTGCAACTGCCCGCGAACGAGCGTCTGCAGTACCTCGCCGGCCAGTACCTCGAATTCATCCTCAAGGACGGCTCGCGCCGCAGCTACTCGATGGCGACCGCCCCGCACGAGGAAGGCCCGCTCGAGCTGCACATCCGCCACATGCCCGGCGGCAAGTTCACCGATCACGTCTTCACGGCGATGAAGGAGCGCGACATCCTGCGCTTCGAGGCTCCGCTCGGCACGTTCTTCCTGCGCGAAGACTCGGACAAGCCGATCGTGCTGCTCGCCTCGGGCACCGGCTTCGCGCCGCTCAAGGCGATCGTCGAGCATGCGGTCCACAAGAACCTGAACCGCCCGATGACGCTCTACTGGGGCGCGCGCCAGAAGAAGGACCTATACCTGATGGATCTCGCCGGGCAATGGGCGAAGGACATCCCGAACTTCCGCTTCGTGCCGGTGCTCTCCGAGCCCGTCGCCGACGACAACTGGAGCGGCCGCACGGGCTTCGTGCACCGCGCGGTGGTCGAGGACCTGCCGGATCTGTCGGGCTATCAGGTGTACGCGTGCGGTGCGCCGGTGATGGTGGAATCGGCGCTGCGCGACTTTACGCAGCACCACGGCCTGCCCGAAGGCGAGTTCTACGCGGATTCGTTCACGAGCGCCGCCGATCTCGCCAACCCGGTCTAAGACCACGCTGAAGCCGGTGTAAAGCGCTTGCGGGCGCACGTTTTGAACGGCCTTCGAAAAAATTCTTTGGCCGTCCGCAAAATGACGGTTTACAGCGCCGTTCCGCTTATCGTATTCTTGCGCCCATGAACCGCATCCTGTCCGCTCTCCGACGTCGCCGCTTGCCCGAATAGGGCCTGGCTTCGTTCGCGGATGCGCGCAAGACACCCACGCGCATGTTGTTCGAGTTACGAAAGCCACGGCCTGCCGTGGCTTTCTGTTTTTTAGCCGTAAAAAACGACCCCCTTCCCTTTTTCAGTCCTGAGCGCGGAGCCCGTTGCCATGAATTTTTCCGAGTACCCGATCGATTCGCTGATGTACATCACCAACCGGCCCGAGATCGTCTTCACGCACGGCAAGGGCTCGTGGATCTACGACAATGAAGGCAAGCGCTATCTCGACTTCATTCAGGGCTGGGCCGTCAACAGCCTCGGACATTGCAACGAAGGCATGATCGAAGCGCTCGACAAGCAGGCGCGCATTCTGATCAATCCGTCGCCCGCATACTACAACGCGCCGATGGCACAGCTCGCCGGCCTGCTGACCGAGCACAGCTGCTTCGACAAGGTGTTCTTCGCCAACAGTGGCGCGGAAGCCAACGAAGGCGCGATCAAGCTCGCGCGCAAGTGGGGCAAGAAGCATCGCGACGGCGCGTACGAGGTCATCACGTTCGATCACAGCTTCCACGGCCGCACGATCGCGACGATGTCGGCGAGCGGCAAGGCCGGCTGGGACACGATCTACGCACCGCAGGTGCCGGGTTTCCCGAAGGCGGATCTGAATGACATCGCCTCGGTGGAAAAGCTCATCACGGGCAAGACCGTCGCCGTGATGCTCGAACCGATCCAGGGCGAAGGCGGCGTGATTCCCGCCACGCGCGAATTCATGCAGCAACTGCGCGCGCTCACGAAGAAGCACGGCATCCTGCTGATCGTCGACGAAGTGCAGAGCGGCTGTGGCCGCGCGGGCACGCTGTTCGCCTATGAACTGTCGGGCATCGAGCCGGACATCATGACGCTCGGCAAGGGCATCGGCGGCGGCGTGCCGCTCGCGGCGCTGCTCGCGAAGAACGACGTCTGCGTGTTCGAAGGGGGCGATCAGGGCGGCACCTACAACGGCAATCCGCTGATGACGGCCGTCGGCTACTCGGTGATCTCGCAACTGGTTGCGCCGGGCTTTCTCGAAGGCGTGCGCGCGCGCGGCCAGTATCTGCGCGAGAAGCTGCTCGAACTGTCGGCCGAGCGCGGCTTCGAAGGCGAGCGCGGCGAAGGTCTGCTGCGCGCGCTGCTGCTCGGCAAGGATATCGGCCCGCAGATCGTCGAGAAAGCGCGCCTCATGCAGCCGGACGGCCTGCTGCTCAACGCCGCGCGTCCGAACCTGCTGCGCTTCATGCCCGCGCTGAACGTGACGATCGAGGAAATCGACCAGATGATGGCGATGCTGCGCACGGTGCTCGATTCGCTGTAAAACCTCACGAGACGCGCGATGACCATCACGATCCGTTCATTCGCCGAAGACGACACCGAAGCGGTGATCGCGCTCTGGCTGGAAGTGTTTCCCGAGTATCAGGACACGAGCCGGCCGCAGCGCAATCCGCGTCTGTCGATTGCGAACAAGCTTGGTACGCAGCCCGAACTGTTCTTCGTCGCCACGCGCACGCATGACGACGAGCACGGCAGCCGCGGCACCATCGTCGGCACGGCGATGACGGGCTATGACGGTCATCGCGGCTGGCTCTATTCGCTCGCCGTCGATCCGCGCATGCAGCGCCAGGGCATCGGCACGCGGCTCATGCGCCACGCGGAAAACGCGCTGGCCGCGCGCGGCTGTCCGAAGCTCAATCTGCAGGTGCTGCTCGATAAACCCGAGGTGCTCGCGTTCTACGAGTCGCTCGGTTATCGCGCGGACGCCGTGGTGAGTCTCGGCAAGCGGCTGGAGTCGCCCGCCTCGCAGACCGCGCACATCTCGCACAACTAAGAAACGCGCGCACCATGAGAAAAGCCGCATGAGCCCATCACGGGCCACATGCGGCTTTTTTATGGCTGCCGCGCGCAACGGCGCGCGGCCTTCAGCGTCGCATCACTCGCCGAGATACGCTGCGCGCACCTTCGGATCGTCGAGCATCTGCTTGGCGTCGCCTTCCATCGTGACGAGGCCCGAGTCCATCACGTAACCGCGATTGGCCGCCTGCAGTGCGAGACGCGCGTTCTGCTCGACGAGCAGCACCGTGAT
>Ga0131853_10009023_pt1 | contig 18196 bp, 4 predicted proteins | sample TergutLab28metaG_FD_92764 | JGI IMG/M metagenome (GOLD analysis project Ga0131853, IMG submission 92764) | Labiotermes labralis P1 segment gut microbial communities from Petit-Saut dam, French Guiana - Lab288 P1 (version 2) (version 2) | ecosystem: Host-associated > Arthropoda: Insects >... | reverse complement strand
AGTACCTGTACACTACAGCTATAACTCTACTCCCTTCAGTGCCTGTAAAGTACAGCTAAACCTCTACTCCCCTCAGTGCCTGTACGGTACAGCTAAAAATCTACTACCCCCAGTAACTGTACAGTACAGCTAAAACTCTACTCCCCTCAGTACCTGTAAAGTGCAGCTATAACGCTACTCTCTTCAGTACTTGTACAGTATAGCTATAATTCTATTCCTCTCAGAGCCTGTACAGTACAGCTATACCTGTACTCCCCTCATTGCCTATAGAGTACGGCTATAACTCTACTCCCCCCAGTACCTGTACAGTACAGCTATATTTGTACTCTCCTCAGTTCCTGTACAGTACAGCTAAAACTCTACTCCCCTCAGTAACTGTAGAGTACCGCTATACCTCTACTTCCCTCAGATCTTGTACAGAACAGCTATACCTATAAAAACCACTGTACCTGTAAACTACAGCTATACCTCTACTTCCCTCAGTACATGTACAGTACAGCTATAACACTAATCCCCTCAGTACCTGTAGAGTATAGCTATAACTCTACTCCCCTCAGTGCCTCAAGAGTACAGCTATAATTGTACTCCCCTCAGTACTTGTAGAGTACAGCTATAACTCTACTCCCCTCAGTACCTGTACAGGACAGCTATACCTCTACTCCCTCCAGTACCTGTAGAGTACAGCTATAGCCCTACACCCGTCAATGCCTATAAAGTACAGCTATAATTCTACTCCACTCAGTACCTGATATGTACAACTATAATTCTACTCCCCTCAGTGCCTCTACATTACGGCTATACCTCTAATCCCCTCAGTGCCTGTACAGTACAGCAATACCTCTACTCCCCTCAGTACCTGTACAGTACAACTATACATACAGTACCTGCACAATACAGCTATAAATCAACACCAGTCAGTGCCTGTACAGTACAGCTATACCTCTACTACCCACAATGCCTGTACTGTACAGATTTAACTCTACTCCTCTTATTTGCATGTACAGTACGGCTAAATTTCTAATCCCCTCAGTACTTGAACTGAACAACCTTACCTCTATTCCCCTCAGTACCTGTAGAGTACAGCTATAACTCTACTCCCCTAAGTACCTGTAAAGTACAGCTATAACTCTACTCCCCTCAGTGCCTGTACAGTACAGCTACACCTCTACTCCCCTCAGTACCTGAAAAGTACAGATATAACTCTACAAACTTCAGTGCCTGCACAGTACAGCTATACCTCTACAACTTTCAGTACCTGTACACTAAAGATAAAACACTACTCCCCTCACTACCTGTACAGAACAGCTATACATCTACTCCGATCAGTGCCTGTACAGTACAGCTAAAACTCTACTCCCCTCAGTGCCTGTACAGTACAGCTATAACTCTATTCCGCTCAGTACATGTACAGTACAGCTATACCTCTATTCCCTTCAGTACCTGTACAGTACAGCTATAACTCTACTTCATTCAGTCCCTCTAGAGTACAGCTATACCTCTACTCCCCTCAGTGCCTGTACAATACAGCTATAAATCTACACCCCCCAGTACCTGTAGAATACAGCAATAACTCTACTCCTCTCAGTAACTGTACAGAACAGCTATACCTCTACTCAATTCAGTACCTGTACAGTACAGCTATACCTCTACTCTCTTCTATGCCTGTACATTACAGCTACACCACTACTTCCATTAGTACCTGTACAGTACAACTATACCTCTACTCCCCTTAGTGCCTGTCCAGTACAGCTACAACACTACTCCCTTCAGTGCCTGTAGAGTACGCCTATACCTCTACTAAACTCAGTGCCTGTACAATACAACTATACCTCTACTCCCCTCGGAACCTTTACAGTACAACTATACATGTACTTCCCTCTGTACCTGTACAATGCAGCTATACTTCTATTCCACTCAGTGTCTGTAAAGTACAGCTATAGCTCTACTCCCCTCAATGCCTGTACAGTACAGCTATAGCTCTAATCCCCTCAGTGCCTGTACAGTACAGCTATAACTCTACTCCACTCAATGCCTGTACAGTACAGCTATAACTCTACTCCCCTTAGTGCCTGTAGTGTACGGCTATAACACTAATTCCTTCAGTGCTTGTACAGTACAGCTAAACCTCTAATCCCCTCAATGACTGTACAATAGAGCTATAACTCTACACTCCTCAGTGCCTGTACAGTACAGCTATAACTCTACTCCCCTCAGAACCTGTAAAGTACAGCTATAACTCTACTCCCCACAGAACCTGTAGAGTACAGCTATATCTCTACTCCCCTAAGTGCCTGTACAATACAGCTAGAACTCTACTCTCTTCAGTGCCTGTAAAGTAGAGCTATACGTCTACTCCCCTCACTACCTGTACAGTACAGCTCTACGTATACTCCCCTAAGAACCTGTATAGTACAGCTATACTTCTACTCCTCTCAGTGCCTGTACAGTACAGCTATACTTCTACTCCCGTCAGTGCCTTACAGTGCAGCTATACCTCTACTCCTCTCAGTGTCTGTACAGTACAGCTATATCTCTACACCTTTCAGTGCCAGTATTCTACAGCTATAACTCTACTCGCCTCAGTGCCTGTACAGTACAATTTTACCTCTACTCAACACAGTGCCTGTTCAGTACAGCTATACATGTACTCCCCTCATTACCTATAAGGTACAGCTATAATTCTACGCACCTCAGTACCTTAAAAGTACAGCTATACATCTACTTCCCTCAGTACATCTAGTGTACTGCTATAACTCTACTCCTCTCAGTGCCTGTAGAGTACAGCTATACCTCTACACCCTCAGTGCGTGAAGAGTACAGTTATACGTCTACTCCCCTCAGTACCTGCACAGTACAGCTCTACTTCTACTTTCCTCAGTACCTGTAGAGTACAGCTATAATTCTACTCCGGTCAGTGCCTTGAACAGTGCAGCTATACCTGTACTCCCATCATTGCCTATAGAGTACGACTTTAACTCTACTCCACCAGTACCTGTATAGTACAGCTATACATCTACGCCCCTCTGTACCTGTACAGTAGAGCTAAACCTCTACACAAATCAGTACCTATACAGAACAGCTATAACTCTACTCCACTCAATACCTGTAGAGAACAGCTACACCTTGTCTCCCCTCTGTGCCTGTAGTGTACAGCTATACCTCTATTCCCCTCAGTACCTGTACAATACAGCTAGACCTCTACTCCCCTCAGTACATGTAAAGTACAGATATACCTCTTCTCTCCTCAGTGCCTCTACAGTACAGCTAAACCTCTACTGCCTTCAGTACCTGTACAGTACAGCTATACCTCTACTCCCCTCAGTGCCTGTACAGTACAGCTATAACTCTTATCTCATCAGTACATGTACAGTACAGCTAAAGCTCTACTCCACTCAGTGCCTGTACAATACAGCTGTACCTCTACTCCACTCAGTACATGTAAATTACAGATATACCTCTGCTCTCCTCAGTGCCTGTACAGTACAGCTATACCTCAACTGCCTTCAGTACCTGTACAGTACAGATATACCTCTACACCCCTCAGTGCCTGTACAGTACAGCTGTACCTCTACTCCCATCAGTACTTGTAGAGTACAGCTATACCTCTGCACTTCTCAATTGGTGTACAGTTGAGCTATACTTCTACACCCCTCAGTATATTTACAGTACAGCTATACCTCTAATTCCATTAGTGCCTGTACGATACAGCTATAACTCTACTCCCCTCAGTTACTGTACGGTACAGCTAAAACTTTACTTCCCTCAGTACCTGTACATTACAGCTATACCTCTACTCCCTTCATTGCCTGTAGTGTACGGCTAAAACTCTTCTCTTCTCAGTGCCTGTAGAATACAGCTCTACTTCTAAACCCCCCAGTACCTGTAGAGTACAGCTATACCTCTACTCCCCTCAGTGCCTGTACAGTTGAGCTTTACCTCTACTCCTCTCTTTACCTGTACAGTACAGCTATACTTTCTATATTACTTGTACATTACAGCTATACTTCTACTCCCATCAGTGCCTGTACAGTACAGCTACACCTCTACTCCCTTCAGTGCCTGTAGAGTACGGCTATACCTCTAATCCCTTCAGTACAGGTACAGTACAGCTATAACTCTACACCCCTCAGTACCTGTAGAGTACAGGTATAAATCTACTCCCCTCAGTAACAGAACAGTACAGCTATACCTCAACTCCCCCCAGTGTCTGTACATTTCAGCTATACCTCTACAAACCTCAGTACAGGTTCAGTACAACAATAACTCTACTCCCCTCAGTACCTGCACAGAACAGCTATACCTCTACTACTTTCAGTACCTGTACAGTACAGCTATACCTCTAATCACCTCAATGCCTGTACAGTACAGCTACACCTCTACTCCCCTCAGTACCTGTAGAGTACAAATATAAATCTACTCCTCTTAGTGCCTGTACATTACAGCTATAACACTACTCCACTCAGTGCCTCTACTCCCTTCAGTGCATTTACAGTACAACTATAACTCTACTCCCCACAGTACCTGTACAGTACAACTATACATGTACTCCCCTTTGTTCCTGTACAATACAGCTATACCTCTATTCCACTCAGTTCCTGTACTGTACAGCTTGACCTCTATTCCCCTCAATGCCTGTACAGTACAGCTATACCCCTACTCCCATTAGTACTTGTACAGTACAGCTATAACTCTAACCCCTCAGTGCCTGTACAGTACAGCTATACTTCTACTACAATCAGTACCTGTACGGTACAGCTATACCTCTACTCCGATCAGTGCTTGTACAGTACAGCTATAAATCTACAACCCTCAGTACCTGTACAGTAAAGCAATAACTCTATATCCCTCAGTACCTGTACAGTACAGCTATAAATCTACTCCCCTCAGTACCTGTACAGTACAGCTAAATCTTTACAACCCTCTGTGCCTGTAGAGTACAGCTATACCTCAACCCCCTCAGTAACTGTAGAGTACGGTTATAACTCTCTTTCTCTCAGTACCTGTACAGAACGTCTATATCTCTACACCTCTCAGTACCTTTCAGTACATCTATACCTCTACTCCCCTCAGTACCTGTACAGTACAGCTACATCTCTAATCGGAGCAGTACCTGTACAGTACAGCTATAAGAACACTACCCTCAGTACCCGAAAAATACGTCTATAATTCTACACCCTCAGTGCCTGTAGAATACAGTAATACCTCTACTACCCTCAGTACATTTTCAGTACAGCTATATCTCTATTCCCCTCAGTGCCTGTAGAGTACATCTATAACTCTACAACCCTCAGTACCCGTAGAGTACAGCTGTACCTCTACTCCCTTCAGTACTTGTAGAGTACAGCTATACCTTTACTCCCCTCAATGCCTGTAAATTACAGCAATAATTCTACTCCCCTCAGTACCTGTTCAGTACAACTATACCTCTACTCCACTTAGCGCCTGTACAGTACAGCTATAACACTACTCCCCTCAGAGCCTGCAGAGTACAGCTATATCTCTACTCCTCTGTGTAACTGTACGGAACAGCTATACATCACCTCCCGTTATTTCCTGTACAGTACGGCTAAACATCTACTCCCCTCAGTACCTGTACAGTACAGCCATACCTCTATTCCCCTCAGTAACAGAACAGTACAGCTATAACTCTACTCCAATAAGTACCTGTAGTGTACAGCAATAACTCTACTCCACTCAGTGCCTGTACAGTACAGCTATACCTCTTCTCCCCTCATTGCCTTTGCACTACGGCTATACCTCTACTCCCCTCAGTACCTGTACAGTACAGCCATACCTCTATTCCCCTCAGTAACTGAACAGTACAGCTATAACTCTACTACTTTAATTACCTGTAGAGTACAGCTATAACTCTACTCCCCTCGGTGCCTGTACAGTACAGCTACAACTCTACACCCCTCAGTACCTGAATAGTACAGCTTTACCTCTACATGCCTCAGTGCCTGTACAGTACAGCTATACATCTACAGCTCTCAGTACCTGTAGAGTAAAGCTATAAATCTACCCCCATCACTACCTGTACGGAACAGCTATGCATTTACTCCCCTCAGTGCCTGTAGAGTACAGCTATATCTCTACTCCCTTCAGTGCCTGTAGAGTACAGCTATACCTCAACTCCCCTCAGTACCTCTACTGTACAGCTATAACTGTACTCCCTCAGTGCCTCTACATTACAGCTTTAAATCTACTCCACTCAGTACAGGTATAGCTTTTATCCCCTCAGTGCCTGTACAGTACAGCTATACCACTACTCCCCTCAGTACCTCTACAGTATTGCTATAGCTCTACTCCCCTCAGTGCCTGTAGAGTACCGATATAAAAATACTCCCCTCATTGCCTGTATAGTACGGCTATACCTCTAATCACTTCAGTACATGTATATTACTGCTATATCTCTACTCCCCTCAGTACCTGTAGAATACAGCTAAAACTCTACTCTCCTCAGTACCAGTAGTGTATAGCTATACCTCCTCTTTCCTCAGTGCCTGTACTGTACAGCTATAACTTTACTCCCCTCAGTACCTGTAGAGTACAGCTATAACTCTACACACCTCAGTACCTGTACAGTACAACTATAACTCTACTCCATTCAATAACTGTACAGAACAGCTAAACTCTACTCCCATTAGTGCCAGTACACTACAGCTATACTTCCACTCCCCTCAGTACCTGTACAGTACAGATATACCTCTACTCCCATCAGTGCCTTTACAGTACAGCTATATCTCTACACCCCTCAGTACTTTTACAGTACAGCTAAAATTCAACTCTCCTCAGTGCCTGTACTGTAGAGCTATATTTCTACTGCCCTCTGTACCTGTACAGTACAGCTATACTTCTACTCCTCCATGTACCTGTACAGTACAGCTATACTTCTACTCCCTTCTGTGCCTGTACAGTACAGATATACCTCTACTCCCCTCAGTGCTTGTACAGTACGGCTATATATCTACTCCCCTCAATACCTGTACAGTACAGCTATACATCTACTCCCCTCAGTACCTGTACAGTACAGCTATAACTCTATTCCCCTCAGTACCTGAACTGTACAGTTAAACCTCTACTCCCCTCAGTACATTTACAGTACAGCTATAACTCTACTCCCCTCAGAACTTGAACAGTACATTTATACCTCTACTTCCCTCAGTGCCTGTAAAGTACAGCTATAACTCTACACACCTCAGTATCTGTAGAGTACAGCTATAAATCTACTCCCCTCAATATCGGTACAGAACAGCTATACGTCTACTCATCTCAGTGACTTTAGAGTAAAGTAATACCTCTACTCCCTTCAGTACATACACAGTACAGCTATACCTCTACTCCCTTCTGTACCTGTACTGTACAGCTATACCTCTACACCCGTCAATGCCTGTACAGAACAGCTATAATTCTAATCCCCTCAGTATATGTTCAGTACAACTATAACTCTACTCACATTTGAGCCTGTACAGTACAGCTATTACACAACTCCCCTCAGTGCCTGCAGAGTACAGCTATATATCTACTCCCCTCAGTGCCTGTATATTTCGGCTATACCTCTTTTCACCTCAGTGCCTGTACAGTACAGCTACACTTCCACCCCCCTCAATACCTGTAGAGTATAATTATAACTGTACTCCCCTCAGAACACCTCTACCCCCCTCAGTGCCTGTACAGTACAGCTATAACTCTGTTCCCCTCAGTATCTGAACAGTGCAGCTAGCCCTCTACACACCTCAGTGCCTGCACAGTACAGCTATACCTCTACACTCTTAAGTACCTGTAAGTTAAACTATAACAATACTCCCGTCATTACCTGTACAGAACAGCTATACATTTACTCCCGTCAGTGCCTGCACACTACAGCTATACCCCTGCTCCATTTAGTGCCTGTACATTACAGCTATACCTCTACTCCCCTGAGTACTTGTACAGTACAGCTATACCTCTTTTCCCCTCATTACCTGTACAGTACAGTTATACCTGTACTCCCTTCAGTGCCTGTAGAGTACAGCTATACCTCTACTCCTCTCAGTACCTGTAAAGTACAGCTATAACTCTACTCCCATCAGTACCTGTACTGTATAGCTATATCTCTACTCCCGTCAGTGCCTGTAGAGTACAGCTATAAGTGTACTCCCCTCATTGCCTGTAGAGTACGGCTATACATCTACTCCCCTCAGTACCTGTACAGTACAGCTCTATCCCTATAACCTTCAGTACATGTACAGTACAGCTAAAACTCGACTCAACTCAGTACCTGTAGAATACAAATATACTTCTAACACTCTCAGTGCCTGTGCAGTAAAGCTATACCTCTAATCGCCTCAGTACCTGTACAGTACAGTTATACTTCTACTCCCCTCCGTGCCTGTACAGTAGAGCTATACATCTACACCCATCATTACATTTAGAGTACAGCTATAACTCTATTCCCCTCAATACCTTTACAGAACAGCTACAACTCTACTCCCCTCAGTGCCTGTAAACTACAGCTATACATCTATTCCCATTTGTATATGTACAGTGCAGCTATACCTCTACTCCATTCAGGGTCTGTACAGTACAGCTATATATCTACACCCATCTGTACTCTACAGTACAGCTACACATCTACACTCCTCAGTGCCTGTACAATAGAGCTATAACTCTACTTCCTTCTGTACCTGTACAGTTCAGCTATATATCTGCTCCCCTATGTACCTGTACAGTACAGCGATAATTAAACGTCCCTCAGTGCCTTACAATGCAGCTATACATCTACGCCCCTCAGTTCCTTTAGAGTACAGCTATAACGCTAATCCCCTCAATACCTGACCACAACAGCTATACTTCTACTCATTTCAGTACCTGTACAGTACAGCTATACCTCTACTTCTCTCAACGCCTGAACCGTACAGCTATAACTCTAATCCCCTCAGTATCTGTTCAGTACAACTATACCTCTACTCCTCTTAGTGCCTGTGCAGTACAGCTATAACACTACTCCCCTCAGTGCCTGCAGAGTACAGATATATCTCTACTCCATTCAGTGCCTGTACATTACGGCTATACCTCTATTCCCCTCAGTGCCTGCAGTGTACAGCAATACCTCTACTCTTCTCAGTACCTGTACAGTACAACTATTCCTGTACTCCTCTCAGTACCTGTACAATACAGCTATAAATTTACTGCAGTCAGTGCCTGTACAGTACAGCTATACTTCTACTCCCCACAATGCCTGTACAGTACAGATATAACTCTAAACCCCTCATTTGCCTGTACAGAACGGCTATAGCTCTACACTTCTCAGTACCTTTTCAGTACATCCATACATCTATTACCTTCAGTACCTATACAGTACAGCTAAAACTCTACTCCCCTAAGTACCTGTAAGGTACAGCTATAACTCTACTCCGCTCAGTGCCTGTACAGTACAGCTATACCTCTACTCCCCTTAGTACCTGAACAGTACAGCTATAACTCTAAACCTATCAGTGTCTGCAGAGTACACCTATATCTCTACAAACTTCAGTATCTGTACATTAAAGCTATAACACAACTCCCCTTAATACCTTTACAGAACAGCTATACATCTACTCCCCTCAGTGCCCGTACAGTACAGCTATAACTCTACTCCCCTCAGTGCCTGTAGAGTACAGCTATAACTCTACTCCTCTCATTACCTGTACAGTACAGCTATAACTCTACTCACCTCAGTAACTGTAGAGTACAGCTATACCTCTATTTCCCTCAGTGCTTCTAAAGTACAGCTATAACTCTAATCCCCTCAGTACTTGTAGAGTACAGGTATACCTGTACTCCAGTCAGTGCCTGTAATATACAGCTATACCTCTACTCCCCTCAGTACCTGTATATTACAGCTATAACTCTACTCCCCTCAGTACCTGTACAGTACAGTTATATCTATACTCCCCTCAGTACCTGTACAATAAAGCTAAAACTCGACTCCCCTCAGTACTTGTAGTGGGCAGCTATATCTCTACTTCCCTCAGTGCCTGCACATTACATCTATATCTCTACTCCCTTAAGTACCTGTAGAGTACAGCTATATTTCAGCTCCCCTCAGTGCCTCTACAATACAGCTATACTTCTACTCTCTTCATAGCCTGTACAGTAGAGCTATACAACTAATCCCCTCAGTTCCAGTACAGAACAGCTAATCATCTACTCCCCAAATGCGTGCCTGTACACCACAGCTATACTTCTAAACTGCTCAGTACCTGTACAGTACAGCTATAACTCTACTTCCATCAGTACCTGTAGAATACAACTATACCTCTACACCTCTCAGTACCTGTACAGTACAGCTAAACCTCTACTCTCCTCAGTGCCTGTACAGTAGAGCTATACCTCTACTGCCCTCTGTACCTGTACAGTACAGCTATACTTTTACTCCAATAAGTGACTGTACAATACAGCTATATTTCTGCTCCCCTCAGTGCCTGTACAGTACAGCTATACCTCTAATCCCATCAGTATCTATAGAGTACAACTATAACTCTACTTTCCTCAGTACCTGTATTGAACAGCTATAGCTCTACTCCTTTCAGTACCTGTAGAGTACAGCTATACCTCTAATCCCCTCAATGCCTGTACAGTACATCTATCACTCTACTCAATGCAGTACCTGTTCAGTACAACTATACCTCTATTCTCCTTAGTGCCTGTACAGTACAGCTATAACTCTACTCTCCTCATTGCCTGTACAGTAGAGTTATATCTCTACTGCACTCTGTACCTGTAAAGTACATCTAAACTTCTACTCCACTAAGTACCTGTACAGTACAGCTATACTTCAACTCCCCTCAGTTCCTGTAAAGTTCAGCTATACCTCTACTCCCCGCAGTGCCTGTACAGTACGGCTATACCTCTACTCCGCTCAGTACCTGTACAATGCAGCTAAAACACTACTCCCCTCAGTACGTGTACAGTACAGTTATAACTCTATTACTCTCTCTACCTGAACAGTACAGCTATACCTCTACTCCCCTCAGTACCTGTACAGTACAGCTATACCTCTACTCCCCTTAGTACATTTAAAGTACAGCTATACCTCTAATCCCCTCAGTGCCTGAAGAGTACAGCTAAAACTCTACACCCCTCAGTACGTGTAGAGTACAGCTATAAATCTACTCCCCTCATTACCTGTACAGAACAGCTATACCTCTAATTCCCTCAGTGTCTGTACATTACAGCTATAACTTTACTCAGCTCAGTACCTTTACAGGACAGCTATACCTCTACCCCCTCAGTGCCTGTACATTACAGCTATACATCTGCAAACCTCAGTACGTTTGCAGTACAGCTATAACTCTACAACCCTCAATACCTTTACAGAACAGCTATACCTCTACTCCCTTCAGTCCCTGTAAAGTACAGCTATACCTCTACTCACCTTAGTACCTGTACATTACAGCTATAACTTTACACCCCTCAGTGCCTGTACAGTAAAGTTATATCTCTACACCCTCAGTACCTGTAAATACAGCTATACCTCTACTCTCCACAGTGACTGTACTGTAGAGTTATACCTCTACTCCTCTCTGTACATTTACAGTAAAGCTATACATCTACTCCCCTTAGTGCCTGTACAGTACAGCTTTAACTCTATTCCCATCGGTGCCTATACAGTACGGCTATAACTCTAATCCCCTCAGTACTTGTACAGTACAGCTACACGTCTTCTCCCCTCTGTACCTGTACAGTACAGCTATAACACTACTCCCCTCAGTACTTGTAGAGTATAGCTATAACTCTAATCCGTTCAGTGCCTGTACATTACAGCTATAAATGTACTCCCCTCATTGCCTGTAGAGTACGGCTATAACTCTACTCCCCTCAGTACCTGTACAGTACAGCTTTATCTCTACTACCTTCATTACCTGTACATTACAGCTAAAACTCTACTCCCCTCAATACTTGTAAGTACAGCTGTACCTCTACTTCCCTCAGTACTTGTACAGTACAGCTATACCTCTACTCACCTCAGTACCTGTACAGTACAGCTATAACTCTAATCCCCTCAGTACCTGCAAAGTACAGCTATACCTCTAATCCCCTCATTGCCTGTAAAGTACAGCTATACCTCTACACCCCTCAGTACCTGTAATGTACAACTATACCTCTACCCTCCTCAGTGCCTTAACAGTAGAGCTATACCTCTACTACTCTGTGTACCTGTACAGTACTGCTATACTTCTACTCCACTAAGTAACTGTACAGTACAGCTATACATCTACTCCCCTCAGTGCCTGTACAGTACAGCTATACCTCTACTCCCCTCAGTGCCTGTACAGTACGGCTATAACTCTAATCCCCTCAGTACCTGCACAATACAGCTAAATCATTACTCCCCTCAGTACCTGTACAGTACAGCTATAACTCTACTCCCCTCAGTACCTGATGAGTACAGCTATACCTCTACTCCCTCAGTGCCTGTAGAGTACATCATTACCTCTACTCACCTCAGTACATTTACAGTACATCTATAATTCTACTCCCCTCAGTACCTGAACAGTACAGCTATACCTCTACTCCCCTCAGTGCCTGTACAGTTAGCTATAACTCTACACCCCTCATTACCAATACAGTACATCTATAACTCCATTCCTCTCAATACCTCTACAGAACAGATATAACTTTACACCCCTCAGTACCTGTACAGTAAATCTATACTTCTACACCCCTCAGTACCTGTACAGTACAGTTATAACTCTACTCCCCTAATAACTCAACAGAACAGCTATACCTCTACTCCCCTCAATACTTGTAAAGTACAGCTCTACCTCTACTTCCATTACTAACTTTACAGTACAGCTATACCTCTACTCCCTTCAGTGCCTGTACGGTACAGCTATAACTCTACTCCCCTCAATACCTGTACAGGACAGCTATACGTCTACTCCTTTCAGTGCCTTTAAAGTACAGATATACCTCTACTCCTTTCAGTACCTGTACAGTACAGCTCTAATTCTACTCCCCTCAGTGCCTGTAGAGTACAGCTATACCTGTACTCCCCTCATTGCCTGTAGACTATTGCTATAACTCTACTCCCGTCCGTTCCTGTACAGTACAACTATACCTCTACGCCCCTCTGTACATTTACAGTACAGCTATAACTCTACTACCCTCAGTACCTGTAAAGGACTGCTATAACACTAATCCCCTCAATACCTGTACAGAACTGATATACCTCTACTCGCCTCAGAGCCTGTAGAATACAACAATACTTCTATTCCCTTCAGTACATTTACTGTACAGCTAGAACTCTACTCCTCTCAGTACCTGAGCAGTACAGCTATACTTCTACACCCCTCAGTGCCTGAACAGTACAGCTATACGTCGAAACCCCACAGTACTTGTACAGTACAGCTATAACTCTATTACCCTCAGTGCCTGTACAGTACAGCTATACCTCTAATCCCCTCAGTACCTTTAGAGTACAACTATACCGGTACTCCCCTCAGTACCTGTACAATACAGCTATAACTCTACTCCACTCAGTGCCTGTAGAGTACAGCTAAAACTCTACTCCCCACAATGCTTGTACAGTACAGCTATAACTCTACTCCCCTCAATACCTGAAGAGTACAGCTATAAATCTACACTTCTCAGTACCTGTAGAGTACAGCTATAACACCACTCCCCTCAATACCTGTACAGAACTGATATACCGCTACCCCCTCAGTGCTTGAAGAGTACAGCTATATCTCTACTCCCGTCAGTACCTGTACAATAGAGCTATACTTCTACTCCCTTCCGTGCGTGTACTGTACAGCTATAACTCTACTCCCCTCAGAAGCTGTACAGTAAAGCTATAACTCTACTCCCCTCAGTGCCTGTACAGTACAGCTATATCTCTACTAAACTCAGTACCTGTACAGTACAGCTCTACTTCTACTTCCCTCAGTACTTGTACAGTACAGCTATACTTCTATTCCCCTCCCCAGTGCCTCTAAAGTAGAGCTATACCTCTAGAGGGAGTAGAGCTATACCTCTACTCCCTCTACACATGTACAGTACAGCTATACTTCTAATCTCCTATGTACCTGTAGAGTACAGCTACACCTCTACTCACCTCAATACCAGTACATTACAGCTATAAATCTATTCCCCTCAGTACCTGAACAGTACAGCTATTCTTCTACACTCCTCAGTGCCTGTACTATACATCTTCACCCCTCAGTACCGGTAAAGTACAACTATAAATCTACTCCCCTCAGTACCTGTACAGGACAGCTATACATCTACTTAATTTAGTACCTGTACAGTACAGCTATACCTCTCCTTACCTCAATGCCCGTACAGTACAGCTACACCTCTACTCCCTTCAGTACCTGAACAGTACAACTATACCTCTACTCTCTTTAGTGCCTGTACAGTACGGCTATAACTCTAAACCCTTCAGTACCTGTACAATACAGCTAAACTTCTACTCCCCTCAGTACCTGTACAGTACAGCTATAACTCTACTCCCCTCAGTACCTGAAGAGTACAGCTATACCTCTACTCACATCAGAGCCTGGAGAGTACATCAATAACTCTACTCCTCTCAGTACATTTACAGTACAGCTTTAACTCTACTCCCATCAGTACCTGAAATGTACAGCTATACCTCTACTCCCCTCAGTGCCTGTACAGTTAGCTATAACTCTACAAGCCCCATTATCTGTACAGTACAGATATAAATCTACTCGTCTCAATACCTGTACAGAACAGCTGTACCTCTATACCCCTCCGTACCTGTACAGTACAGCTAAAACTCTACGCCCCTCAATACCTGTACAGAACAGCTATACCTCTTCTCCCCTCAGTGCCTGTAAAGTACAGCTATACCTCTACTCCCCTCAGTACTTTTACAGTACAGCTATACCTCTACTCCCCTCAGTGCCTGTTCAGTACAGCTATAGCTCTACACACCCCAGTACCTGTTACGTACAGCTATAACTCTACTCCCCTCAATACCTGTACAAAACAGCTATACCTCTACTCCCCTCAGTGCCTGTACAGTACAGCTATACCTCTACTAAACTCAGTACCTGTACAGTACAGCTCTACTTCTACTTCCCTCAGTACCTGTACAGTACAGCTATACTTCTATTCCCCTCAGTGCCTGTAGAGTACAGCTATACCTGTACTCCTCTCATTGCCTGTAGAGTATGGTTAAAACTCTACTCCTCCCAGTTCCTGTACAGTACAGCTATACCTCTACGCCCCTCTGTACATTTACAGTACAGCTATACCTCTCCCTCCACAATGCCTGCACAGTACAGCTATAACTCTACTCTACTCAGTACCTGTAGAGTACAGCTATAATTCTACTCCCCTTAATACCTGAACAGAACCGATATACCTCTACTCCCCTCAGTGCCTGTAGAGTACAACAATATATCTATTCCCTTCAGTACATTTACTCTACAGCTATAACTATACTCCCCTCAGTACCTGAACAGTACAGCTATACCTCTACTCCCCTCAGTGCCTGTACAGTACAGCTATAACTCTATTCCCCTCAGTGCCTGTTCAGTACAGCTGTACCTCTACACCCTTCAGTAATTGTACAATACAGCTATAACACTACTCCACTCAGAGCCTGTAAAGTACAGCTAAAACTCTACTGCCCACAACGCTTGTACAATACAGCTATAATTCTACACCACACATTGTCTGTAGAATACGGCTATAACTCTATTCCCCTCAGTACTTGTATAGTACAGCCATAACTCTACTCCCCTCAGTACCTGTACTCTACTGCTATAAATCTACTCCCCTCAGTGCCTGTACAGTACAGCTATAACTCTACTCCCCTCAATACCTGTACAGAACTGATATACCTCTACCCCCTCAGTGCCTGTACAGTACAGCTATAGCTCTACTCCCCTCAGAACCTGTACAGTACAGCTATACTTCTACTCCCTTCCTTGCATGTACAATACAGCTATACCTCTACTCCCTTCAGTGCCTGTACAGTACAGGTATACCTTTACTACCCTCAATGCCTGTACAATACAGCTATACCTCCACACTCCTCAGTGACTGTACAGTACTGCTAAATTTCTACTCCCCTCAGTGCCTGTTCAGTACAGCTATAACTCTATTCCCTTCAGTACCTGTATAGTACAGCTATACCTCTACTAAATTCAATGCCTGTAAAGTACAGCTAAAAATCTACTATGATCAGTACCTGTACAGTACATCTTTACCTCCACCATCCTCAGTCCCTGTAGAGTAGAGCTATACCTCTAATCCCCTCCGTACCTTACAGTATAGCTATACTCCTACTCTCTTAAGTACCTGTACAGTACAGCTATACTTCTACTCCCCTCAGTGCCTGTACACTACAGCTATAAAACTTCTCCCCTCAGTGCCTGTAGAGTACAGCTATATCTCTACTCCCCCCAGTGCCTTTAAAGTACGGCTAAAATTCTACTCCCCTCAGTGCCTGTACAGTACAACTATACCTCTACTCCCCTCACTACCTCTACAATACAACTATACCTGTACGCCGCTCTGTATCTCTAAAATAAACCTATACCTCTACTCCACCCAGTGCCTTTACAGTACAGCTAAACTTCTGCTACCCTCAAAGCCTTTACAGTACAGCTATACCTCTAATCCCCTCAGTGCCTGTACAGTACAGCTATAACTTTAGTCCCCTTAATGCCTGTACAGTACAGCTATAACTCTTCTCCCCTCATTGCCTGTACAGTACAGCTAAAACTCTACTCCCCTCAATGCCTGTACAATACAGCTATATCTCTACTCTCCTCAGTGCCTGTAGAGTACAGCTATAACTCTACTCCCCTCAGTACCTGTACAGTACAGCTATAATTCTACTTCGCTTTGAACCCGTAGAGTACAGCTATACCTCTACTCCCCTCAGTGCCTGTACAATACAGCTATACCTCTATTTTCTTCAGTGCCTGTACAGTAGAGCTATACCTCTACTCCCCTCAGTACCTGTACAGTACAGCTCTACTTCTACTCTACTATGTACCTGTAAAGTACAGCTATACTTCTACTCCCCTCAGTGCCAGTACAGTACAGCTATACTTCTACTCCCCTCAGTGACTGTACACTACAGCAATTCCTCTACTCCCCTCAGTGCCTGTACAGTACAGCTATAATCCTTCGCCCCTCAGTGCCTGTATAGTATAGTTATAACACTACTCCCCTCAGTGCCAGTGGAGTACAGCTATAACTCTACACGCCTCAGTGCATGTAGAGTACAATTTTTCCTCTACTCAACCCAGTGCCTGTACAGTACAGCGATACATGTACTCCCCTCAGTACCTGTACAATATAGCTATACATCTACGCCCCTCAGTACCTGTACACTACAGCTTTACATTTACTCCATTCGTACCTGTAGAGTACAGCTATACCTTTACTCCTTTTTTGCCTGTAGACTACTGCTATAACTCTACTCCCCTCAGTGCCTGTAGAGTACAGCTATACCTCTACTCCCCTCAATGCCTGTACAATACAGCTATGCCTCTACTCTTCTCAGTGCCTGTACAGTACAGCTATACCTCTACTCCCCTCAGTACCTGTACAGTACAGCTATACTTCTACTCCCCTCAGAACCTGTACAGTACAGCTATACCTCTACACCCCTCAGTGCCTGTACAATACAGCTATACCTCTTCTCTCTTCAGTGCCTGTACAGTAGAGCTATACCTCTACTCCCCTCAGTAACTGTACAGTACAGCCCTACTTCTACTCCCCTATGTACCTGTAGAGTACAGCTATACTTCTACTCCCCTCAGTCCCTCCACAGTACAGCTTTACCTCTACTCCCCTCAGTGCCTGTAACGTACAGCTATACCTCTACTCCCCTCAGTGCCTGTACAGTGCAGCTCTACCTCTACTCCCCTCAGTGCCTGTACAGTACAGCTATACCACTACTCCCCTCAGTGCCTGTACATTACAGCTATACCTCTACTCCCCTCAGTGCCTGTACAGTACAATTTTACCTCTACTCAACCCAGTGCCTGTTCAGTACAGCTATACATGTACTCCCCTCAGTACCTGTACAATACAGCTATACCTCTACTCCCCTCAGTACCTCTAGAGTACAGCTATACCTCTACTCCCCTCAGTGCTTGTACAGTACAGCTATACCTCTACTCCCCTCAGTGCCTGTACAGTACAGCTATACCTCTACTCCCCTCAGTACCTGTACAGTACAGCT
>Ga0131853_10009022_pt1 | contig 18198 bp, 9 predicted proteins | sample TergutLab28metaG_FD_92764 | JGI IMG/M metagenome (GOLD analysis project Ga0131853, IMG submission 92764) | Labiotermes labralis P1 segment gut microbial communities from Petit-Saut dam, French Guiana - Lab288 P1 (version 2) (version 2) | ecosystem: Host-associated > Arthropoda: Insects >... | reverse complement strand
TGTATGTATGAGTGCATGTAGGTATTTATGTATGTATATATGTATGTATGCATGTATGTGTGAGTGCATGCTGGTATTTGTATATTTATATATTATGTACGTAAGTATGAGTGTATGTAATGTATGTATATATACGTAATCCTATATATGTGTATACATGTATGTGTGAATGTATTTGTATATGCTTATATATATGTAAGTATGTATGGTTGTATGTGCGTATGTGTTATTATGAACGTATGACGCGTCGTCGTTTCTATTCACATACAGTTCAGAGACGCATTTGTCTACAAGCATGAATTAAGTATGTGAAGAACAGCAATGAATCTCTACTTCTATTCGAAAGTTATGTTACCGCACAGCCTTTCTGATGGCTTACAGTCCTTATTCTTAGAACGGTTCCCTATTTCCTGTGATCAATATGACATAATTCTCTATACTCAGGAAACCTGGCACAGCCCCAACTATCTATTGACAAAATGCTTTATGGCACTTCTTATCCCACCTTCAAAATAGAGAAAACTCATACATACCTACATACATAGTACACTAAATATTTGAAGAATAAAAAACCAACTAGATGTCACTTTTTTTGACGTTTTGCTGACCGTGCTTCTCAGTATATTTATCTCAGTATTTAACCAGCTTGATGCACAAAATTTGTTAGGGTACGGTTCGGCTAGGGTGGTATCCGGACTGCCTGCAGCCCGGACACCACCCTAGCCGAACCGTACCCTAACTCCAACACAGCAATCCAAGAACAATACAGCCAATATGGTAGTTCAACAACATAGTCGCAAACTCCTGAAGATGGACATATTAATGCCCGAAACATGTTGAGAATCTAAGAAGTAAAGTAAATATAACAAGTGACATCTAGTTGGTTTCTTATTCTTCAAATATTACAAGGTTGCACGGTCCAATAAACATCAGGTACACTAAATATATTTGCTTCTGTCGGCCTGCTCTTGAGGGCAGCAGTGTAAATTTTCATTTTTTGGTTTTTTGTTAAAGAATAAGTTTTTGAAAAAGGCGTTAATAAAAGCAAGGCAGAATGCTGTGAATGCCAAATCATATTTTTTCTTAAAATGTTTATCTTGAAAAGATAAGTTCGGTAGTTCAGTCGATAGTGACGTCGCAAACAGACGTTACCTGATTTTATATACATGAATTTACAGCGCGGCTTCGTTTAGTGGTAGCCATTGTATTTAATCGCCCCGGGTACAAAAAAAAACCTAGCTATGCCACTGCTTCTATCTATATGCCTACAGAACTGATTTGTTTACGAGGTAGGAATAAAAATATCTAAAATTTTTATAAGAGTGTAGGGAATGTAAAAAATCGGAGTATATTCATGTATTGCTTACTGCTTCCTAATTTGGTATAAATAAAAATCAACTGCAAAAAGAAAGGGAAAACATTATAGAATCCTACAATTTCTACAATTTGATGCCAAGGCGCTCTCACATGACGCAGGATTGAAAACGGGCACGGAAGATTAATGAAACGATGAACGCCGGGTTTTGTAACATTAATTTAAAATGGCGAAAACTCCCCATTTAGATAAGGATTGTAGGCCCAATTCACCATTCAAGTTTATAGGCAGGTCTGATTGTCGCTGTGGAAAGATTGCTTAAATTGAATTTTAAAACCTGTAGCTCAGCAATAAACCGAATTATAGTCATCAGTTCGCGACAAAACGAAACGAAACATACCGAACAACCATTCCATCTACCACCAATCCTGTGCTGTCTCATGAAATACAAGCCTATATAGTATGAAGAGCAGCCTATTCGAGATTAATGCAGCTGTCAGTTTGCTCTACGAAGTCCTATCTCACCGAGCTATCGTGCTGTTCAAATCGCTTACAACAATAAACCTATCACGTCCCCTGTCAGGAGTCTCGCCGTTGGGTTACTCCAGTTTGTGTTGTCAACATTTTACATATGACGACAAACTGAAATATGGGTAAATATTTCAGAAACTAGAATATATGGTTGTATACAATTCGTTATGTATTGATTGACAGACTTATATTTTTAAAATAACATTCTGCCACAATAAATAAAAAAACAAGGATATGAAGAGGGTAACTTTGGGATATTGCTCAATTTTTGTCGCATTAAATAATTTTCGAATTGTATTAGAAACCGGATATTTCCACGTACGAAAGGTCGGTGAAATAAATATTTCGAAAGCTTAAAAGAATTCAAGTTTTCATGAGGTCGCGAGAGTTCCGAGTTTCACTAAATTAGCCTGTTAGCTATGGAAGTTTGTGACGTAATCATTACACAGACGCCAACTACTCTATAATAAGATTCCGAATAGAGAATGCTGTTTCGTCTAAATCCTAAAAATGGAAAATTGGTGCAGAAAAAATTTAAAATAAAATCTCCTACATGAAGAAAGTTATTTTTATAAAACCTGTCATAACAACAATTTACTTCAAACTGCACCTAGTGCAGCAGAGAAAAAGGCCGAGACCGTCAGTCACAACCAAAGTTTTATAAGTTTTATTGCTTGCTACCATGTTTCGGTTAAAATGACAAGTCATCATTCAGCAATTAAAATACATAAAGAAGATAACATCAATACAACTCATTGGAATAATACTTTTCCAGATAGCCGAGATCCCAATTATAATGGGTTGTATTTCAATTATCTATCGTTATTTATTTTTTATTATTGCATGATAAAGGCTTTTCACATAAGCTGAAGTGTGTGTGAAGCAATAAAGCTGATAAAACTCCACTGTGACTGGCGGTCTCTCTTTCCTTCCTGTTCCTTATATATCAAAACGAGATGCAATCGATAAAAATGTGCACCAAGTTCTGTGAGGCAGCCCGTGTATTTGGAAAAGATGCCGTAGCGTGCTGTCGCCAACTTTGTGATGACATGCGGCTTCTAACCACAGCAGGAAATTTTTGAATTCTCACGAAAAATATTCATGTACGAAATTAATTACAGGTTTATATACGCATGTGTCAAGATACGTCAGGGCTATTTTACCATACGGCTGTTTACCGTTTGTATCCGAATAACGTCAAACATACATATAGCGAGCAATCAGTAGTGGACTGACTGATGTATCGTTAATATATATGCAAATTGACCGAGGTAAGACGAGCAATGACAACTGTGCTGTGCTTGTCGCTGTAACGTCAATAGCCGCTGTACTGGGTTAAATGGCCATTAGCAATCGCTTGCAATAAACAGTTTTACTGTATAATAATAAAGTGGATAAACAGGACCTTCAAAATATGTCCTACTGTTAGGAATCCAATTTGTCCTAGTTTTTCCGCGACAAACTCCGTTTTGTGGGTTTTTATATTTCTGTCTCCGTGTTCCGAGAAATTGGGTTCGGGACGCGATAAGATCAAGGTTCTCTCAAATCATAGAAAAAAGACAGTTCTGACAACGTATACAAATTCATAGAGTTTCGACCTTCGTCAGAAGCTGACAGTCGCTCAGCTACACAAAAAAAAACTATGTTTAAGAGTAACAGAATGTTCATTACCGTGTTAACAAAATCCCGACCCCCGTTATTCTTGTGAGGTTATTCATTGTCCTTGTATATTTTTTTTATTTAGACTTCAGTGAAAGCTCAGTAAAATGAGAAGTACCGAGTTTGAACAGAAATGTAATCGAAACAAAGCGAGGTCATAACAGCATCTAACTCAGTGATAGTAAGAAAAACCTGTTTTATGTAACGCGAGTGATTTATGTAACTCTAGCGGTATGCAACTGACAGCAGGTAGGGCTGCATTTCAGAATTTCTGCCAGTATCTACACAGATATTCCTACCTTCTTCCACACCCGAAAGGCATACAGAATCACTTCCGGGTACTGTCTCATAACACAAAACATTGGTACTAACGTTTGAGATCCAAATTAATAGAAACAAATTTTCCAAAGAGGTACACAAAAATAACAAATTACCATTAGTGCGTATTCCGAGTTAACGAAACTAAGGAACTCTTTGTTAAAGGTAAATAATACGCGAATAAGTATCACTTTATGCTATGTGTTCTGCAGGGGAAGTTCGATAAACATACAGGGATTATATTTATAGAAACTTGCAACGCATAGGGATATAATAAAATACTTCCTGTGATGACAGCACAAGGTTCATGAGACCATTCAATAACCAATCAATATAAAAACACAATAAATGTTCCGTACATCAAAAATTAATTTGACATTAAGCGGACTATGCATCGTGATATATTCTTGTAATAAAACCAACGCGATGCACTAATTTCTCAATTTTTTTGGAATAGAAATCTACATGTTTCGGACAGGTTTTCTGTCCATCATCAGGAATCTAGTACTGTATACCCAGCAATAGGTATATATCATAGAGTACTAGACTCCTGATGATTGACAGAAAACCTGTCCGAAACATGTAGAGTTCTATTCCAAAAATAAATGTGAGAAATTAGTGCATCTCGTTGTTTTTAAAATACGAATCAAAAATTACTTTTCGCTCTCCTATACGGATTGTCATTGACCACTGACAACAGTGAACAATAGACGAAGCCCGGTCGACTTATATCACGTGTGTTTATTTGACACTTCAGCGCCACACATTATAAAAATACTGTAACTGACGAATTGAAAACGGTATAAATTGATGCGCTCACCTTACTTTGCTATATTACTGTAGCATTTTCCTATAGAACTGAAGAAAATCACGAACACTTCAGTCAGGGTATCTTGTCTCCAGACTGAGACTGAAACCCAGGACGTTTCGTACATAATTCTGGAGTCACTAGCGCATGCGATGGTGTTTGCGAATGTGTTCCTGTGTAATATTTGCGCGGCTGATTCCTCACTAACCCTTTAAACGCCGAGTTCAATCCCATCTGTCATCTGCTGGCACTGTTAGGAATTCACCATATTCTCCACGTTAGCAGTATAAGGGTTAATGATGGTTGATAATAATAATGTTCTACAATATGCACTTTAGTGCAGAGGTCCAAAAATTTGTGAAAAATCTAGGATCCATGCCAAAGTTATAGAAGGATGATATAAAGCAATTTCCATACCTGGGACCCATAGTTCTGGAATGACGAGTAAACCTCTCTGTTAACTGGTGCTTTCTGCTCAATGGATGTGAACTGATACACATTCTTGTGGAAATGACATAACGCACTAATTCGGCTGAAAATATTACGTACCACGGCAAAAAATTTCGTCGCCTAGGCGATCAAGCGTCCAGAATTCGTGCACTATGATACTCTCCACAACTAATAGTTATGAAACCAGAAGTCCACTTCCCTAGCTCGAATAGGGCAATTGAATTTGTAACGCTTTAAATGTAGATTAACCCTCCGACGTTTCGAACTTACATTGTAGACTAAATGGCAACACCGTAGCGGGTTGGGTTACATAGAGTAACATGATTTGGGACTTGTGTGTCGAACCGTCTTTAGCATTGAAATTTGCGTGATCGTGGGAAAAGCTTTAATACTAGACTGTTTAGTTCATTCGTCATAAAGATTGGAAATTCCATATTTCAGGTACTTACGTATTACTGTAGAAAAACGGCATGTTTTAAATTGCAGAGATATGAAGTAAAGTTATTTTCCACTAAGACCCAGAAAAGAAACTATCAAGTCTTTAATGGAAAATACCGTGTAATACGGCCGAAGGAATTGCGAATGTTAAAAATCAAATATCGAACACATGCTGATCCTCCGTTTTGATATAAAATGATTAATCCATTACGAATACATGCAATCAAGTAATCTACCTCAAAATTTTGAAAAGACTGCATCCCTTAATTTCTTCTAAAGTCCACATATTTGGCCGGTTCAGTGAATTTTTCAATGTAAGATTACGCAAACTAAATAAAAGTCCAGAACATTATGTTGGAATAAGGAACGAATACCAGTGCTGGTACAACAACCGCAGGTGTAACATTTTTTTAGGTCTTAATCTTAGGAACTGACCAACTTAATGCACAAATTTTTGTTTTATAATAAGTTTATTATATTTCACTATATGTTTCGAGCACTATTGTGCTCATCATCAGGTCAAAACTGTATTATACAGCATCTGGTATCCTTACATTCTGTAGGTGGCCGTCCGGATGCTGTATAATACAATTTTGACCTCCTGATGATGAGCATAATAGTGCTCGAAACACGTAGAGAAATTTAATAAACTTATTATAAACCAAGAAATGGGCATTAAGTTGGTCAGTTACTTAGATTATACTGTGATGCACGGTCAGCAAAACATCAAAATTTATTTAGGTGTAAATTCATTTGTTTCCGAAGCTAACAAATTCTTTCGCAGTTTTAATTTTGAATAGCCTGAAGACAAAAGACTGTGATGATAATGCAGATAGAACTTTCGTAGAAGAATTTCTACGAAAGTACTGATGAAATATTAAGGCGGAAAGAAAATGCAATTCAAAGGTAACCATAATTTCGAAGGAATAGCAACTATTGTTGTTTGCTCAGGAGTAGGGCTTTCACCTTGGCGGTGATTTCGCAGAAGGAATTCAGAAAGTTAGATACCTGTGACTACTAACAGATGTACTGCAGTTAAAAATACATTGGCCCGAAAAGCAGCTGTGTTTTGTGCGCGCTAATAGACTGTTATTATTTTCTGCGGTGTTTTATATCAATAAAACTATGCATAAATTTGACCCTAGGTTTGTCGTGAACTCAACACCTAGCAAACTGTAAACAGTGGAATGTGGCAGGGCACGTCTTTTACAGGATCTATTTGCTTTCTCTGGAAGGTTCTCTCGAAGATAAGGGAGCTTTGACTACACCGTCAGGGCCAAAGATCTACTCCTGGTAACTATTTGTTTCCAGAAACTAATACATCCACTTAAATGTGTGTACTTTATGACAAATTTATGTGTTGGAAGTATAAATTAGTACTTACTCCTCTTTGCAGATAGAGCCTGTAGAAACGCTGTGATCATGTCATTCTGCTTTTCGCGTCTCGATATGAGAGCGTCACGACGCTTCAGCTCTCTTACTAAAAGCGAACCAGCGTAATGCACGTCGGAGCGCAGAGTTGCTAATAATGTTTCAAGTTCCGGGATACCTAACAAACAAACAACGGAGACATTATGCACTTTTACATTAAGGATGTGCCGGTACATTTGTAAGACAAGGAAAGAAATATAGCAAAAAAAGAAAATTCTCCAGCAGGGAGACCCAAAATCTGAACACGCCTAATACCGCTGGATCAGTTCTTTTCCCCACAGAACAATTGTTAATCTCTGTTTTAGTATTGTTATAAAATCACTTCGATCTACTTCCAAGAGTTGTAAAAGATAAAGTTTTCCCGTTACAGGCCCGGTGTGGCCCACGGGGTGGGTAGAGGTATAGCTCTACTCTTCCATGACCGCGGCACTAGAAGGGGGTGAGTGGTCAGCAGCACGCCACGGCCGCACTTTACCCCCGGGAAAGACTCGGTACCTATCTTACAGGAGGCTGGGTTGACCCCAGGGCCGGTCCGAACGGGCAGAAAATCTCGTCCCCACCGGGATTCGATCCCGGACCGTCCAGTCCGTAGTCAGCCGCTATACCGACTAAGCTACCCGGCCCACTTCAAGAGGTATACTTAAAAAAATTCCACAGTAAGTGGTTTGTTTCTCTAGTAATAATTTTTTTTTTAAATGTTTAGGGATTTATATATACAGAAATAATTACGCAATGGAATAAGTTCGACGGATAAATCCGTGAAAGTTGAGGAAGTATTAAGGAAACTGTATGAAATTTAAGCTTATCAATGCATTTCAGTTACTCACTTTTGTTTCTCAGCCTTGACAGCTGAAGACAATCAATCATGCCTTTGACCGAACTGGTAGTTAGGGTTGTACGAGGCGTTGAAGTTCCAGATGTGCTGCAGTAGTCAGACTCCTGGGCACTGCTATTGGTTGATAGGCGACGTCGACTGAAGGACAGTCCAGGCCCGTTACCATACCACTTCCCATAAATGTCCAACAGAAGTTCGTCCACTAATTTACACACACGAAGCCGGTTGTTTTTATCACATTCATTTTTTGGTTGTTTAGAATTTGCACTTGATACGCTGTCATCATTCACTTCAGTTTCTTCTTCAATTGAGGATTCACGGGACAGGGAAGAGGGTCCATATAATGAGAGTGATTTTCGGTTAGAAAGGGGCAAATGTCTGTTGCCATTAGGCAAAGCTTCACTTGAAACCGACACGGCAAGAGGAGATTTTTTTGAAGCACAAAATTGAAAATTGGGCTGCTCAGTTGTAGACGTCGGTAAAGTCAACGGATTTGGTGTACGATCGAAGTAGTCACCAGCCACTTTTCGCTGTTCTGCCACTCTAGAAAGTTCTGCTGAATGCTCATTCCTGTTTAAAACATTTTCGACATTTTGGCCATCATTCAAGTGATTTCCGCCACATTTAAAATGATTTATGTTCTTAAGTTTCTGACCCTGTGACTCCGAAGTACAAAATCGTGATTTCTGGTACACCGACTTTTTTTGCGAGAACAATGATTCTTCAGACTTTGCTCTCTCCAATTGCTTCTTTTCAGGTGTAGGCTTTTCGATGAACATGGAAGCTTCTTTGATTTCTGAAGTCGACTGCCTAGCTATTACCATATGTCCGAACACGGCATGATCAGAATTTCTTAACGCTTCTAGTCGAATTGTTGCCCTGTCTCTTCTTTTCCCCATACTGTTAATCCACTCATCAAATAAATCACATTTCTTAACTGACACCGTAACTATTCACATATTTGATCCAAGTATTGCACAAAAAACTTCACTCACACACAAAGAAATCAATGAAGAAACTGAACATTTTGTCTTAATCCCTGCTGACGTCAAGTCACGTTGCTATTTACAGCACCTGAAAGGAGAGAAAATGTGCCGTAAATAACTCAATCCGAGCTATGAATTTTATTAAAGCAACTGGTCAGATTTTAAATGGTCGAGATTTGATTCGTAGGCTGTGCAGGAATTTCCTTTTCCATAATATCCAGATCAATTTTGTGACTCAAAATCGCTCCTTTTCAATAGGAAAGAAAGATTACTTTTGAGCAAAAAACTATAAGTCACTCTGAATCTTAGGAATCCTAGAAAGTTTGGTGCTTTACTTCTAATAACCTTACACATCTTCATGATGTTCCTGCCGCAACATCAAAATTACCATCACTTTCATAGACAGACTATAGTATACTATAATAAGTACCATAACAACTGGCAAAATATTACGTGTTTGCAGGTTTCGTTTGTTTCACAGATTTATGTGCGTGTAGACGAAGATACATATTAACTCCAGAACTCCTGCCAAAGAGAAAGAAGAAAATCAGGAGAAACAGCACGCACACACACACAAACACACGTACGCATGTATATATGTATATGCATGTCAAATCAGCTGAAATCCTTGTATTAAAACCTTAGTCTGGTGTTCTCTGTATGAACCACCAGGCTTAACATTTAATACCTGTACCTTCTACCCACAATTTGTACTTCTTTATTAGGGTTCTCACGACAAACAGGGATGATCTGACTATACAGAATTAACCGTCTGTGCTGTGTAATAGAGAGTGCGTTCACTGTGAGGTACGGTTGAAATTTTAGTCTTCTTCCACAGCATGCCTACAAAAAACGGCGATCTAACTTTTCATACGGAATGGTGGGAGCTGATGAAAGCTATGCCGGACTTCTTCAAGACCTAGCCCGTCGAGGTATTCTGCCCGACCACGAAAATCACCTGTAAATATTTCACTTTTACCGACCGAAGTCCGGCATCCTCTCCATTGTAGTCTGAATAAAAGGCCGTCTATTTTCGGCCCGCTCTGACAACCGTATCATTGATTCTTAGGTGTTTGGTTGTATAACAGTAATCTTAGAATGAATTATTTAAAGGTGTCCTAACAATATCTGAAATTATTTCCATACAGAGATATCGCACACCTATGTAATGTGTTTTCTCGAAGCATTTCTGGGAGGGGGTAGCTACAAAGTCCCCGAAAAAATAAAGTCTGGGTTCATTTTAGGATTTATCTGAACCCAGTTTCCGTATATAATTCTTCAAATTCTCGACTCGCAACCTTACATATGCAGCATATGCAGTCCAATTGCAAATCAGTGGTTAATTTGCAACGCAGCAATACAGTCCACAGTTCTCTGTGCTTGGTTTGTCTGTCACATGAATACAGAAACACAACTGCGCATAAACATTCACTGTCGAAAAACTAAAAGTCTGAGCAAATCCCCAACGTTTTACGTACGGTTTTATTGCCTTCATTTTATCCAAGCCCACACATGAACTTTTTGTTACAAGTCCCAGACCCCTGCAGAATTCTACGGCACTTACCTCCATCTGTTTTCAGAACGTGCACATTGTTAGGCTCATTTATGCCAGACTACTGAAGTACCGTAGCTTGCCGTATGTGGAAGATGTTTTCAACTTCAGGGTAGTCTAAGTAGAAATATTTGCTTTTTCGTAAGATATAAAGTGCTAAACACCCAAGTCAGCAGAATATTTTGAAAATTATACTTGAGAAGTCAATTCACTGCTAGCGATCAATGAAGATATTAGGCCAGTAAAATTCTGTCCTTTCATACAAAAATGTCCCACTCCGTGTGGGCGGAGTGTTCTAGCGAGTTACAGTGCTGCAGCTCGGAACAGATAACTTCTTGCACACAAACACTGCCAGGACAAAGAACAGGAACTGGGACACAAAACTTTAAAGCAAACGTACTAGTGTTCTGACATGCTATCCTCAATATCAGTGCATTGATTAAAATATAGTTTTAATAGGTAAAAGGAACAGCAAACATGTTTAGCAAATTTCAAGTTGTCTCTTTTCTTTGGGTGAGTGGCTGGCGGACTACAGATAGAAGCCAGTATGTACTGGAAGGTACCGCGAACTTCCATCCCAACACAGGTCTTGATGGCTGTCATCCGTCTTGAAGCAAATACTGAGAGGGCTCTCAGGTTCAACACTGCTTCCGCACGCCTTTCCTACAACTGTCCTGATTGAAATGTTTAAAAAATTAAAGCTTTTTAGTCCTAGAAGTCATAAAATTATCTGTCCAAATTATACACTTTCATACTAACCAGTAAATAAAAAATTTGGGGCCATAATCTCAAACCTCCACTTTTTTACCATACCAACATGTTCACCTACACATTGCTCTTATCAAGACGACGGCGAGAGAGGGGGGGGGGGGAGTTGCGCAGCTTGGGATCCCTCTAAATTTTAATGCTCTCCCACTCGAAATAGTGTTTGTCCCTAATGCCATAAATTTACCTTTCATCTGATTCCCCACCAGTTCCTTTGTCTATTTAGTCTTCAACTTTATACACGTATGTTTTACTGTACTAGTGTACACTAATATCAACTATAAAACACTCAACATTTCACAGTACCATAAACGGTCTCCAGTCATTCTAGGGCCAGAAAAAGCCTTGTAACATATATATATATATATGTATACATGAGAGTGGTTCTTCATACCCCACCCCTCCCCATCCAGCCACCCACACCCAACGTGACACACATAATCAGCTTTACATAGTGCAATTTGTAGATTTACGGCGCTTGGGAAAAGACGCCAGGGCACTACCTACTTATAAAATTTTGAAAGTAAGACAGCCTATATGCACATTTAAAGAAGCGGATATTTTTGTTCTTCTCCAATATGGTATCCGCCACAGTACTAGACACCGTAATTTCCCCACAACGTGCGTTGTTATAATCAGAAACAATACATTATGTACAGGAACTCCCACTTAGTTATAAAGATAGATATAGTTTTGACAGTGTTGTGTTTTCAAGTAAAGACATTGAGATTTAGCCTGTAGAGTGTCCAAGGCTGCATTTTACGAGTATTATTGAGACTACCGGTATTACGTGATTTCGTCAAAGTAACATTTACCGTATCTTCTAGTGCACATGCACACGAGTTGGCAAATGTAAATCCTGCCAGTTTCATGTTACCAACCGCGAATCTTCGACATAACAGCTCAAGACATGGTTTCTCAAACCATGCCCCCCGCACCACTAGTGGTATGCCAACCACTGGTCACCTGTACGCGGAACTAATTAAAAAATTGAAATACACAAAAGTGTAAAAAAAATTACAAAATAAATAAAACATAGGACACATATATTTACTAAAAAAAACCATCAATGTTGGCAACATTATGTAACCCATCCTTGTTGTCCGGCAGGCCTTCCACTTTTAGCTTTTCTGTTTAAATAGAAGACGTATCGGTGGTGCGTCGAAATCGTTAAATTTCACTTCGTGGCACGCCAGCGAAAAAGTCCGAGAACCACTGAATTAAGGTATTTTGAGGATTTCCTTGCATTCTTGCCAATATGTACGGCAGCCATGGCTGTTCATGCTATGGAAACGTATTGTAGCAGTATATGTCCAATACGAACCATACACTAAATGATTCTAAAGTTCTGTCTCAGTCCACATTCCGACATGTTTCGGTGGTAACCACCACCACCATCAGGGAATTCACCTTGTAAGCTTGTAGTTACTTCTGCATGTCATTATTCTTAGATTCAAGTACATTTATGTTTCTTCAAACGCTTGTAAACTATTGTCTCTTAAAATACGACAGCACGATTCAACAGAAAAAAAAAGAAGCGACACAATTATTACGCCCATACGTCCTTATCATGCACAGTTTGCAGAGCAGATAGAGCGTTACTGGCTTTCGTAATGACTAATGACTGACACTGCCATACTTCATTTATCTCCGTAATTTTATATTGACTCCCACTGTCTCTAGTTAGAGCACATATCAACTACTTCACAAGCTGTTATGGACTGAATAATCATAAGAATAATTTTGTCAGACTTACGTTCTACGAAAGGGCCGTGTAAGAGTTATTTATGTTGTAAAGCAAAGAAACGGGATATTAATTGACGCCAGAATTTATCTTTATTACACTGAACTGCTAAATAGCGAATGAGTAGGTTTTACATCCAACTATAAATGTCCTCTCGAAAAGAACTAAGAAACTCAAGTTAAAGCACTCGCCATAATAATTATGAAAGACTAGAGATAACTGGACTCTTTCCTTCACCTCGGCGCTAGATGGGGTGGTTGGTTAAAGTCACGCCCCGGTCGCTTTACCCCGGAAGAGACACATTACCGATCATGCAGGAGGGTGAGTGGGCTCTGGGGCCGGTCTGAAAAGATGCGGAAAGCCTCGCCCACTACCGTGGTTCAAAATTCAACCGTCCAGCCAGTAGCCAGTCGCAATACCGATATGCTATCTCGGCCGCCTCCTCTAAGAGAAATATTCAAGTGAAAATAACATTTTAATTGTGAAAAAGCACCTCGCTTAATTCGCTTTACACAGAACGCTGTAACAAGCATGCCCATTCCTTATTCTACAGTAAAGTAAAACACGCATTAATAAAACGCAGAATAAAAATCTTAACTTCGTCCAAACATATCTTTGGGTTCGGGAATATTCGGTCACACACAAAGCAAAATCACCTCTAAGGTAAGAAAGATATTTAACACTAAAAAAGCAAGAATTTACAGAAACATACTGCGCTTGGCTAGTCGGTTATTTTCCGTATCATTTTGTTCTGCCATATGCTTTCTGGAAAATTATTGTCACAAATGGGAATAATTAACCTGGGTTTTGAACGAATATGCTCAGAAAAATTCAATGCACTTTTGCAAATGGGAGAAAAAGATACTGAAACTAATCGCCGTTTAGGATCTGCGAAGTTTATAGTTACGGAACGTATTCCTATGTCGTGTTCTGGATTATCAAAATAAGGTCTGCCCTGTTCATTGGTATTTATGTACGAAGAAGGAGAGCGAAAACATAAACATTGAAAGGATTCTTAGACTTTAGTTTTAAAGAAAGTTTTATTATACCGTTTAGAATTTCCTGGAAGTTGATTATTCTGATTGTTCTGTGGTTTTCTTACGTACTTCTAGTTCAGGACTAGAAGGCTTCCTGCCTTCCCTTGCGCCTGCCAGTTGGAACTTAATTACCAATGACAGAAGGAAACCTACAAATTCGTCCAGCAAAAACGCCACTACCGGCGTACAATTCTTGCAGTAGATATGTATCACACAGGTCGTATCAGATACCCGATTCATAAAATGTGAACCACGGAGTCCTGAGGAATCGTGAATTAATTTCTGTAATGGAGAAGCTCATTATTGTACCAACCTGAAATAAAACAAGACAGGAAATGTACGTATAACGCAAGATTGAGGCGCGTTCTTGCAACTATTGTTACAGTGGAAAAGCAGTAAGTATTACATATTATAAATGTGTGTGAGACATAGGTATCCAGCATGCACAGCGCAAGCACCATACTGTCATCTGTGGCCTGCCAGGCTCTACAATATTTTTCCACGTTATCACATAAACGACACGATTTAAAAAAAGTTAATGAACGTAAAACGTGTTGTCATTTTCTCTTTTGTCTGAAACAATTCTTATTTTAAGAAGAACTGAGTGAGATATGATCAAAAATGTAAATAGGTCTTCATGTAAAGTATCCGTTATTCTTGCCGAATGTTAATGAAGCTTAATTTTCCTTACAGATTTTCGAAAAAAACTCAAATATCAAATTTAACGAAAATCCGTCCTGTGGTAGCAGAGATTTTACGTGCGGGAGGGCGGGCGAACAGACATGACGACGCTAATAGTCGCTTTTCGCAATTTTGCGAAAGGCAAAATAAAATGAAATAATAAACTTAAATGTCTGATAATCATCTAAATACACGTATCGCCTAGGAACGTATGTGGGAGACATCAAGAGAAAATCTGTAGACGTACAAAGCATGTAAAAAAACTGAATTTATATTATTTAGTATTTACGTGAATATGAGTGTGAATATCGTTTTCGTAACGGCTACGTTCAGATCGACGACATTTCAATACACAGCGCCAAATTTTGAGAGTCCACAAATTCTTCGACTACATTACAATATGACGCAACACTTCCCTCCGAAACGTTGGTACCTGTAACATTGTACATACATTGTCTTGCCCTAAGTTCTGTTACAAGAATCTTGTGACCTATAAGGAAAATGAAACAGAACATCCACTTTTCGAGCCAAATGTTTTCGTGCCCGTTCTCGGCCTGCCACTAGAGGAGACGCTTTGCTCTTATCCGTCGGATTTCCTTCCAAGCAGGAGTAGGGAGGTTTCCCTTTGAGCGGAGGTGCGCTCTCATGTGCAGATCGTCCCTGATGAGGCACGACTTGATTGGGTCGATACATTCAGCTTTCGGGACGTTTACAGAGCGGATTTAGGCGAATCCTCTCTTGTGCTGTTTTGACAGCGACTTCAGTCCTCACACTTTTCAGGCGTCCTGAACAAGCCCTATTTTCTACCCTCCAGAGTTCCTTATAATATTTAATCGCCGGACAGATGAACATTCGCGACAATTTTAATGGTTTTAAGAGTTTGAAAATTTTAGAATGGGATTTTCCACAATTGGGAAGGGCAATCACAGCCACATGGTTTTACTTGACACCCCACTCCATGTTGACGTTGAGACTTGGCACAAGTACCTGAAGGGACAGTAGTCCAAAAACAGTCTCCTTACAACCCTCCCGCCTCACTGTCTCCAGTTTTGGACAACATGAAATTTGTAACAGAACTTATGGCAAGACTATGTAGTGCCGCATTGAAGAAGAATGGAATCTAGAAGCTGGAGTGAGGGTGGATGGATAAACCTGTACAAACAGGTTATGACAAAAAATCAAACCTGTATTTGTACCCGACATGAGGGTAGATGGGAGAGAGAAAGTGTAACTCCACATACTCTTCTTACTCTCAGCTTCAGATGAGATGAGTGGTTGGTTTCACGACCCAGCCACTACACCTCTGGGGAAAGCGGCCCTGAAACCCATAGAACAGGAGGCTCGGTGCACCCCAGAGCCGGCCCGGTCGCTTTGGCGAAGAGAGAAATCAATTCCCCATCAGACGTCCAGCACGTGGCCTAGTCAGAAACGAGCAGCTATTCGTAATTGTGTTTTTCAGTAAATGTTGTAACCAGGCTCAGAAATGCAGTTATTAAGGTGAACAAAGTACTGATCATAAAAGTGGCGGGGAAAGTAGCATACGTGGCAAGATAAAAATTCTAAACACACCATTTAGGAGACACACACGCAGAAAATATGACGATAACAAAATTTAACATAAGTAAATAATTTGTGACGATGTGGATTGAATTAGTTTGGCTGGGGACATTGTCCACAGAAGGTTGTTAGGAACGCAACGAAACTTCGGATTCAGTACAACGTGCCTTCTTGAGTAGCTTCAGAATTGAAGGCTTGTGAAGGAGTTCACATTCCTTGGAGTCAGACAACACAAGCACTGAATATCTCTTCTCATATAAAGAAACAAGTAACAAAGCCGAGGACGCCATTTTGTCAAGTTGGCGTTACAGGTTCTGTGAAGACGAAACAATTCATATTTTCTACCTAACAATTCTGTGGCCTAATGACGGAAACCATTTTGTAAAATTTAAAAATGAACAGTATTCATGCTGCGAATATTAAAAAAAAAGTGGGTTCATTAATTAAAAGTACTTTTCTGCTGTCATTTATCAAAGCATGTTTAGCCACTCGAAAATTTGCAAGCGACGTGTAATGCGTATTAATTGCAGTTTATACCGCAAACTTAAATGACCCACATACCACCTACAAACACTGACGTTTAAAATAGTCTGCTAACTCTAGTTCCAACAAATTAACAGACTACATTCTCACATTTACATGTAAATAATATTGAAAATACATACAATTCAAAACAAAATTAAGGCGTACAGTGGAATAAATATTTCTACAATAAAGACCCAGTTTTCCTGAGCATTTTGACGATGGTGTATCGAACCATTCACTTCGCGGGCTTTTGCACCGAAACTTGTTAAAACAAAAGCAATGAACTTCGGGGACAGAACAAGTTCCCTTTTTCAGACTAAGATTAGGCAGAACATTTACACAGTACTTAGTTGGGTCCGATAGGTAAGGCTGTTCTGTGGGCACTAAATGTGTGTTTCATTTTTAATACGGGAAGAAGAACACGGTCTATAACTACGTTATTCCAAACTCAGTTTTTTTTTCAGATCAGGAGTAGCATTTAATTTTAGTCAATATATCGCCCACTGAATGCAACAGTGGCACAATCCAAAATTGCCCATTTGGAGTTACTACTACGATTATGCTGAAAAATATAACACCTATATGACGATATCACCTAGGAGGGTACGTATTAACTAAAAAGTGCCGGTATTGTCAGATGTATTTGATCAGTTTCGGGCTGAATCACAGTGTTAACCCCAAATGGCTACTTTTGGGTGGTTACACTATTGCATTCAGTGAACAATATATATAAAGTGAAAATATAAAAGTCGCCTTGAGAATATACAGCGCAAGGATCTGAAAAGTCGGCATTAGACATTACAGACTGTCACTACTAATATTACGCACTGAAACTAAAGCCACATCAGAAATATATAGGTCTAAAACTGTTAACAATAAAGAACAAACTTAAGATTTGTGACCGTCAAATTTATCAAATAATTAGATACTATTTAGATACATGTAAAGGGATATAGGGGAAAAATGGTCTAGGGTGAAAAGTATTCTTACATCACAACAACAAAATGTGTCAATACATTACCCTTTGCTTCAAAGTAATGTGTATCGTATCTTCCTAGTCTGTTCTCGCTGATCACAATACGGAAAATACTTCTTTCCAATTTCGCAACTCGTTAGGACGCTGAAAACATTATACCGACATACTTGGTTTGAAGCAACTGCCACAGCTGGATCCATATCACTTGTGTTTGCTTATGCGTACCGGAATTGGTGCCCACAGCATGCGGCAGCGATAGCAACAAAGCATTTCCTACGCTCCTTCCGTGCCCTCCCCCTCTTTCCAACTTCAGCTTTTACACCGTATCAGCGCCAATTAGTTGTAGCAGTATTCCCAGCTATCCGAATGGCGCTGCAGACCTTCTACTGCCTTCCGCATTCTGGTTTTATAAATGTTTGACAAAACACTACGGAAGACAGATAGGCCAGCGGCAAGGTCTCTCTGCCTTACACTAACACAGAAAGAATGCACACACACGTTCATCCCCCCCCCCCCCCCCCCCCTCAACGTTATATAAAAAATAAATAAAAAAACCACCATACCTCCCCCTCAAAATACAATTTTTTTTT
>Ga0131853_10009021_pt1 | contig 18198 bp, 18 predicted proteins | sample TergutLab28metaG_FD_92764 | JGI IMG/M metagenome (GOLD analysis project Ga0131853, IMG submission 92764) | Labiotermes labralis P1 segment gut microbial communities from Petit-Saut dam, French Guiana - Lab288 P1 (version 2) (version 2) | ecosystem: Host-associated > Arthropoda: Insects >... | reverse complement strand
GCGGCCAAGGTCAAAGTCAAGGGCACTTTGGCCGCTCACTTCGCTCGCGGCCCGTTGGTCAAGTGGTCAAGACGGCGGCCTCTCACGCCGCAATCAGGAGTTCGACTCTCCTACGGGTCACCAGCTCATCCCCACACGGCAGGCCGTGCGGGGGCCCCTTGTAATTTTATTTATTACGGTGGGCAAAGCCCACCTATATCAAGGTTTTGCTTCGCAAAACGCTTGGACGCCGGACTCCCGGCGAAAGGTCAAGGGCATTTTGGGGCTTGCAAGTTTTTATCGAATATGTTATGGTATTTATGATAGTTAAAAGTGATTTCTAATTGTCGATTGTACGGTATCAATTGTCAATTGAAATATATAGTTGGTGTCTATGGCGGTGAGGGTCCACCTGTTCCCATTCCGAACACAGAAGTTAAGCTCACTTGCGCAGACAATACTTGGCGGGAGACTGCCTGGGAAGATACGTCGATGCCAACACAAAATGCGCCTAATCTTTTGATTAGGCGCACCCATATTCCTCCTTAGCTCAGTCGGTAGAGCATGCGGCTGTTAACCGCAGGGTCGTTGGTTCGAGTCCAACAGGGGGAGCCAGATAAGAGACATCGCCTTTGGCGGTGTCTTTTTGTGATATAAATATATAAACAAAAACTTGTCCTTGCAGGACAAATCCTGTATAATACACCAAATCAGTTTACGCCGTGCACGGTAAGGTTTTGCAGGATATTGAGAGGAGGCCCCCACCATGCCAACCACAACCCTACGCCCCTGGACACTCCATGACGCCCCCGCTCTCGCATCCATGCTAAACGACAAAGCCATATTGGACAACCTGCGGGACGGCATCCCTTACCCCTACACGGAAGCGGACGCAGAGGCATTCCTGCGTCAGACGCTTGCCGCGGAGGCGGGGTCGCAGTACGCCTTTGCCGTTCTATGTGACGGCGCGGTGGCGGGCAGTATAGGTTTTTTGCGCAAAGCTAACGTCCATCGGCTGACTGCCGAGCTGGGGTATTATATTGCCCGGCCCTATTGGGGCAGGGGGATTATGACCGCCGCCGTGCGGCAGGGGTGCGGGTATGTGTTTGCGCATACGGATATCGTGCGCATCTTTGCGGAGCCGTTTGCGTTTAATCTTGCGTCTTGCCGGGTGTTGGAGAAGGCGGGGTTTAGGTTTGAGGGGGTTTTGCGGGAGAATGCGGTGAAGCATGGGCGAGTGGAGGATATGAAGATGTTTTCGATGCTTCGGCGGGATTGGATTGATTAGGCAGAGGCCGGACGCGTGCTGTTGCGTTCGGCTTTTTATTCTTTGTAGGGGTGATCGTGCTCGGTCGCCCGCGTGGTGTATTTTAATCCTATTAATCCTACGTTGTGGCTCCGCCCGGCCGGCGGGGCCAAAACAACGTAATAACAAACCGAGCGGGCTGAGCAAGCGCAACCCCTCCGGGCCGCTTCTGCAACAGAAAAGGGCAGACACAAGGCCTGCCCCTACACGAGCAAAAAATCAAAAGCCGGGCGAACGCATCTTGTCTCTACAACACCTCGGGCGCAGCGTACGCCTCACCTTTTGTATCCACAGTCACCGTCTTCATCACCTGCGCCGTATCCGGCTTATCCGCCCGATTCCGGGGTGTGGACGCAATCTTGTCCACCACATCCAAACCCTCAATCACCTGCCCGAATGCGGCATATTGCCCGTCCAAATGCGGCGAGGCCTCGTGCATGATGAAAAACTGGCTCCCCGCCGAGTCCGGGTGCTGACTGCGCGCCATCGACAGGACGCCCCTGTCGTGCTCCAAGTCATTCTCAAACCCGTTCCCGTCAAACTCGCCGCGGATGGAGTAGCCCGGATTCCCGTAGCCCTCGCCCAAGGGGCACCCGCCCTGAATCATAAAGCCCGGAATCACCCGGTGGAAAATCAGCCCGTTATAGAACCCGTCTTTCACCAAGCTTATAAAATTCCGTACCGTATTCGGCGCAATCTCCGGGTAAAGCTCTGCGGTAATGATACCGCCGTCCTCCATCTCAATGGTTACAATCGGATTCTTTGCCATGTTTCTGTCTCCTTATTTGTTATGTTCTTTTATAATACGATCCATGTCCCGCCGTGCGTCTTTTTTGGCCTCGCTATCACGCTTGTCGTGGAGCTTCTTACCCTTACAAAGCCCCAACTCCAACTTTACCAGCGACCCCTTAAAGTACAAACTCAACGGAATCAAGGCATAGCCCTCTTGCTTCACTTTTCCATACAGCCGTGCAATCTCCCGCTTGTGCATCAGGAGCTTCTTCGGCCGCAGCGGGTCGCGGTTGAAAATGTTGCCCTTTTCATACGGCGAGATGTGCATTCCCTGCACAAACAGCTCCCCGTTTTTCACATGACAAAAGGCCTCTTTCAAATTCACCGCCCCCTGTCGGAGCGATTTTACCTCCGTCCCGTGGAGCTGAATCCCCGCCTCAAAGCGTTCCTCCACGAAATAGTCATGGAAGGCCTTGCGGTTGGCCGCGATTTGTTTGATGCCGTCTGACTTTGGCAAGATTTTCACCTCCTGTCGGTGCAGTTAGGAACACATCGTATAGAAATCTATCCCTAAATGCGAGAACTCAACCATATCAAAGCAATGGCAACTCCATATTCTCCGCCCCTACGCTTCCAAATGCGCCCTCGCCCGAAACAGTCCCACCACCGTCTTCGCATCCGGCACCTCGTTTTGCATCACCATCGCAAGCAACCGCTCTCCCGAAATGCGCTCAGCGGTTAAAAACTCGCCCTCGTCCGGCGTTGCTTCGCCCTGCGTCAACTCCGTGGCGAGATAGAGGTATATGCGCTCGTCCAAATACCCCGGTGAGGGGTACATGGTGCCGAGGTAATCCATCCGCCCCGCCGTGAGGCCGGTCTCTTCTTTCAACTCCCGCACGGCACATGCCAAAGGGTCTTCCCCCCGCTCCAGTTTGCCCGCGGGAAACTCAATGAGTTCCTCCATAAACGGATACCGAAACTGCCGCACGCACCAAAAACTCCCGTCCGCCTCCAGCGGCACAACACAAACCCCGCCGGGATGTTCCACAACTTCCCGCAAGGCGTGCCGTCCGCCGTGGACTTCAGCCGTATCCACCCGCACGTTCACGATTTTCCCCTGATACACGATTTCACCGGAGATTTTCTTTTCGATGTACATACGCCGCTCCCGTCACGGGCGCGCACAGCACGCCCCTGCATAGTCTTTCCATATTGTACCACAATTGCCGAAAAGAAAAAACCCCTCCCTCAATTGGATATTTCCCCCTCCGCTTCCAACATCTTAGTCTCGAATCTCCCCGCCTATCCCTGTATAATAAAAATAAGCCGCCGCAGGCGACACCACAATTCTACATTCAGAAAGCCGGAGGTTTTCCAAATGACCATCCAACACATCGGCACCCGTGCCATGTCCCTGTACATAAACGAACACGAACTCACAGAGCTCAATCTCCGCCCTAGCAGCATCGGCCGCGAGGAGGCCCGATGGCTTCTGGCCATCGCCTTGGAGGAAAAGCACCTCATCGGCTGGGAAGCGGCTGAACTCGAAGTCTACGCCGGGGCAAGTGCCGTCCTCCTCTTCGCCCGCCGCAAATCCGGCTCCCCGCGGCACTTCCGCTTCACCGACTTCGAACAGCTCGTCACCGCCGCCCATTTGTGCAGGGATATCCTCCCCTCCACCCTCTGCCGACGAGACGGCGGGTATCTGCTCACGGTGTATCCGTTTGAGGGCGACACGCCCCCGATGGTGTTGTCTGAATATGGGCAGGAGGCAGGCAGCTCGGCGTACCTGTCGGCACATCTGACGGAACAGGGCGCGGCATTGCTCCCCGCCCATGCCTTGGCGCGGTTGCGGGAACATTTTGCGGCGGGATAAGCCCGCTCGCACCATGCAGGGGCGTCAGTTGGAAAAGGAGGCTTCGCGGCATCTGTGCATTTGCGTTGAATGCGAACGTACATTGTAGGGGCGCGCATTGCGCGTCCGTACGTTTTCCATACTACAAAATGTATCATCAGGGATGCGGATGGCCAATGGCCGCCCCTACAAAGGGGCGGAGCGAAAAAAAACAGGGCGGCCACACGGGGCCGCCCCTACAAAAACATTATTGCCGTTTGGGGTTATCCGAACGGCCTAAAAGATAATCCGTGCTGACATCAAAAAAATCCGCAAGTTTAACTGTCGTCTCGTGGTTCGGCTCACGCGTGGCATATTCATACTTTTGATAGGCTTGCTCGGTTATGCCGAGATATTCAGCCATTGCTTTTTGGGTAACGCCTTTTGCATTTCGTATTTCCTTTAATCTATCGGCAAAAACGGGCATAAACAACAACTCCTCAAAAAAGTTATAAAAAAGCATTGACACGTTCAATGTGAATGTGTATAATAAATTTAACAGTCATTTTGAACGTGTTTCGGTTTGGATACATATCACCCTTAAAGTTACCACAACCCACCACAAAAAGTCAAGAAAGGAGCAACACCCGCCATGAGCAGCTGCATAGGCAATATCTTCACAAGAGCAGACTTAACCCAAGTGCGAGGATTCCTTTTACACGGTGCAGAATCCTGTGAACCCGAAGCGGAACCCTACCATACGCGGCTAAAAAACGGGCACGCGGCTATCTACAAACGCTTGGAATCCATATACCCGAATGAAACACATCGGGATGAGGCAACCGCAGAGTTATCCCAAGCATTAGGCGCATACGAATCCGTATACACGGAAATCGGCATTAAAGTCGGGGCGAGAATCCTTTATCAGCTTTTGCTCGCGGAAGAATAAAGCCGCACCGCTACCCCAACAACCCACTCAAATACACCCCGTTCTCCCACGCCCCCCTGTCCATCTCCGCCACCGCCTCGGCCAGCCGCGCCTGATGTGCCGCCCGCTCCGCGAGCATCGCACCGGCCTGCTCGGTGAGCTGTACGGGGTCAAAGTCCTCCACCGCGCCGCCGGAGGGCATGTTCAGTTTCTCGATGAAATACGCAATCTTCGGGTCACACACGAGACCCAGCACAGGCGTCCCCGCTTTCGCCGCGAAGAGCATCGTATGCAGCCGCATAGCAACCACCAGTTCCATCCGGCCGCAGGCTCCGATGAGGGCTTCAGGCGTGAGGTCGTTGCCGAGCAAATAAGCGGGATGTGTCATCCGCTCTATAATCGCACGGCTCACATTCACGTCATACGGCCGCTGCATGGCGATGAACACCACATGGCACCCCAGTATCTCCGTCACCAGGTCGCCAAAGCGGGCCATCTGCGCCACGAAATCCGATCCCGTCCGCAGCGTTCGCACGGAGAGACCGATGAGGGGCTTGTCCCCCGGCACGCCCGCACGGCGCAGAGCCTCTGCCGCCCCCGCCTCGTCCGCGTCTGAGAGCAGGAAGATGGGGTCGGCCGTCACGTGAAGCTCCGGGCCTTTAACGCCCATGCTCACAAGCTCCGTCAGGCTGCTCTCTTCCCGAAGCGTGACGATGTCCGCACGGCTCACCACACGGCGCACACGGCGGCGGTTAGAGGGCTTGGACACAGGCCCGATGCCGTTGGCGTAGAGCATCACCGGCTTGCCGAACAGCTTCGCCAAGCGAATGATGGAGAGATAGTAGATAATACTCCGTGTACTGCTCTTGTCCTGCAGCAAGCTCCCCCCGCCCGACACCAACACATCCGCCCGACGCACGGCACGGAGGACAGAGAAAATATTGAAGCGATACACGGCGGGTACGCCGTGCTTTTTTTCTGTCTCGGCCGGGGTGTTGGATAAAATCGTCAGTTCCACCGACCCCGGCAGGTCACGGACGCTCTGCACGAAAGCGTCCAAAATCGCCTCGTCCCCCGCGTTGTTGAAGCCGTAATAGCCGGATACCAAAAGCCGCTTCGGATGGAGCGCAAGCGTCGCCTCGTAGGCCCGCAAGGTGTCGTCCGTCATGGTGCCGACGGAGTAATAACGTGCCACCGTCTCCCTGCCGTACCGCCCGGCCGCCGCCCGCTGCGCTGCGTCCATGGCAAAGCAAGCGGTAATGTCCCGCAGCAGAGCCGCCTCCGTGGGGAGTTCACACCCTCGGTAGCAAAAATTCGTTTCCCGTGAAACGTCCAGCTTGTCCGCGCCGAAAATCCCCGCATAGCCCTGATGCCCCGCGAGTACGACGGGCTTCTCCGCACTCATGGCCTCCAAAGCCGCGCGGCTCACACCGATGAACACATCTGACGCCGCAATGCAGGCATTGATATCCGTCCGCGGCCCCGTCATGTGGAGCGCGGTGCGCCCCAAGGCCGCGTTCACATTCCGTGCCTTCTCGCAAAGCCGCTCAAATTGGTCGCCGCCGCCCACGATGACGATGTGTAAGCCCGCCTGCGCCTCCGCACGCGCACCCGCGCTGTCGATGAGCTGTTCCGCCACACTGGCGGGGCTTTCATCGAGACGGCTCACATGCAACACCATGGGGGCGTCCGCTTCAATCCCCAACTCTGCCCGCACGGCCTCGCCCGACAATCCCGGCGCGAACCGCTCCATGTCGATGCCGTTGACCGTTGTGAAAATATGTTCCGCGGGCACCTTGTAGTTGTCGATTAAGTAGGTCTTTAAATCCTCAGAGACGGCTATCGTCCGCTCGCCCCAGTTGGTGAGCCGCCCGGCCACGCCGCCCGTGACAAAGGTGAAATGCGCCGTTGTGACAAAGGGAATCTTCCCCCGCCGCAGCAGAAGGCCGCAGAGAAAACTCGGAATCCGCGCATGGGCGTGGACGAGTGAAAACCGCTCCCGTTTCACCAGCCGCCGCAAGGCAAAATAGCTCCGCACCATCGCCCAAAGGCTCCGCCGATGGAGGGGCATGTCTACATGCCGCACGCCCGCCGCCGTGAGTTCCGGCACAAACACACCGCCGTGGGACGCAACGGTAATTTCATGCCCCCGCCGCGCTAACTCTTTGGAGAGTTCCAAAATATGCGTCTCTGCCCCGCCGATGTCCATGCGCATGGTGGCCATGAGAATTTTGCGGGGCCGTACAGTCTCGTTATGACTCTTCATCAAAAATAAATTCCCTCACTGTCGCATGGAATGCCGTATAGCGTGTGTGGAAAGCCCCCGTTGAGTTGCCCACACTCATAGGCACTGACCGGGCGATAAGGATCCGCCCCTCCAGTACCGTAGCCGTACTCTCTATCTCCAGGGTGACCAGATATCGGTTCGGCACCTCGCCCCACCAAACCGCACCGTCCCCGGTGACGAGCTGTCTGTGCGGTTCCGTCTCTACGCCGATGATGGTACCCACTTCAAACTCTCCGAGAAAAAGCGTGTCACCCAGCTCGATATTGCGTACCGTCCAATCTCGGACGCCCGCAATTTCCATCATATAGCGCACGGGGATATTGCGCCCCGTCGGCGTTTCACTCCCGGAGGTCTCCTGTTCCGAACGCAAAAAGGTGAACGCCCCGCCAAGCAAAATGACCAAGATTAACGCCAAAACGCCGAGGTCAATCACAGAAAACTTGCCGCCGATGCGGCCTTTTTCGTCAATCAGCTTTCTCATTCTTCCGCACCCCCTCTCTCTATTCCCAACAGGTTGCCCGAAAAGGCATAGCCCGGCCCGGTGAAGAGAATCCCCCTGCCGCCCCGTAAGAGCACCCGTCCGTCGGCCAGAATCGCCTCGTCCGTCACCGTCACGTCCGTCTCTATCATGAGGGTCATGACATATCGGCCTTCGATGGGCATCAGGCGAATCTCCTGCGCCTCGTAGTCATTGACGGTAATTTCATCCGGGCGGGTTTCAATGGATATCACCTGTCCGATCGGGATGAGGCCCGTTGCCTCTTGCAACTGGTCGCCCACCTGCACCTGTGCAATCTGCAGGGGTGTCAGATGCGGGACCTCTACTGTGTAAGTCGCCCGTCCTTCCGCGAAAATGGCCTCCTCCGGTGGCGGCGGCGTGCGGTTTGCAAGGAAGAACCAAACCCCCGCCCCCAGTAAAATCACCCCAATCACAGCGATGTCAAACCCGTTCAAGCGTTTCTTTTTCATAGCCGTTCTACTCCTTTTTCGTCACGTTATCATACACCTGCTCCACCCGCTCCGCAAACGCCGCCGCCGTGAATTTCTCCCGAAAGATACGGGCGGCGTTCTCGCCGAGTGTGCCGCAGAGTGCGGGGTCGTCCGTCAATCGTTCGATACAGGCCGTGAGTGCGTCTACATCCCCGACAGGGAAGAGCAGGCCGTTTTCTCCGTCTGTTATCACTTCCCCGTTGCCGCCGCCGTCTGAGGCAACAGCCGGAATGCCGAGGCTCATCCCTTCCAAAAGGGCGAGACAGCTCGTCTCCGTATAGGAGGCGTTCACCTGTATGTCCAAGAGGTTTAGAAAATCCGATGGGTTTTCTAAAAAGCCCAAGAACCGCACCCGTTCTTCCACGCCGAACGTCCGCGCTTGCTCTTTCAATTGCCCCTCCAACGAACCCGCGCCCGCAATCAGGAGCGTAACATCCCGCCCCTGTGACTTTAACCGACTTGCCGCCTCCAGCATATAGGTATGGCCTTTGACTTCCTCTAACCGCGCCAGCATCCCGATAACAAAGCCCGAAATACCAAGCCGCGCCCGCTCTTGCGCCACCCACGCGGGGGGGCGTTTCTCCATCGGCACCGCACCGTTTAAGATAACCGCAATCTTCTCGGCGGGAATCCCGCTTTGTACAAGGTCATCCGCCGCCGCCTGCGCCGTGGCAATCCACATATCCGCAAGCCCCGCGTTGAGCTTGCCCGCAAGTGCGCCTTGTTTGCCCCGCTTCGCATCGTTCGGGATGCGCACCCAATGTCTGGTGGTCACAACCCGCTTCCCGCAAAGCCGTGCCGCTATCCGCCCGCTGAACGAACCGTGCGTGTGGACGATATCCGGATTCCGCTTTGCAATCGCCCGCCGCAGGGTAAATATCCCCTTGATATCCAAGGACTTCTCCCGAATCGGAGCCTCGACAACCGTTATGCCCGCCCGCCGCACGAGCGGTGCAAGCTCTGCCCCTTCCGGGAGCAAGACGGTGAACTCATACCGCGCTCTGTCTGCGGCGTTTAGCAGGTTCAAAATCCAATGACCCGCCCCGCCGATGTTGCGGTCCGTGCAGATGTGCAAGATTTTCATGCTTCCGCCGCCTCCCCGCACTTGAGGTGTCGGTTGATTAGCCCCACAGCCAAAATGACCCAGAACAACAGCCGCAGGCGGAAGTTATACAAAGAGTAGTCCACCATGCCCATCAGCAAAAAACCCGTCACGCCGGCGATGGCGGCGATGGCAATGAGCCGTCTCTCTCCTTTGCCGCCGATAAAGGACGCTATCGTGTTCTTGTAAAAGTGAATCAAAATCAAAAGAAACACTCCAAATCCCACCACGCCGAACTCCGCCAGCACCTGTAAAAACAGGTTATGCGCATGTTCCGTCGCAACGGCGGGCAGGGCGAAGGTCGGATATACTGCCCACCAGGCCGCCTCACCCGGCCCGATGCCGATGAGCCAATGGTTCCGTATCATATCCCCCGCGCCCGTCCAAATCGAGACACGGAAAATCGAGGAGGTGTCCGTCATGTCCCCGATGGATAAAAAGCGGGAGGTCACCACATCCGGCAGGAGCAGGATTAAAACGCCCACGGCCAAGATGCCCGGCAAAATCAGCCGCTTGTCGAGCAGCACAAAAAACAGAGCCAAAGCGGCCAAGATACCCATATACGCCCCGCGGGAGAAGGTCAGCACCAAAGCTCCGCCCATGAGGGCAATCGCCAAAACCAAAAGCAGTCGGCTTACGCGCCCCTGCCGCCGCAGCAACAGAGCCAGCCCCAAGGGAATGAGCAACACAAAATACGTCCCCAGCACATTCGGATTCCCGAAGGTGGCGTAGATGCGGACGCCGATATCAAAGACCTCACTATCTACCCACGCGCTCGCCGTCTCCGTACCCGAGATGAAAAACTGATACAGTCCGAACAAGGCCACCGCCGCACCCGCCGCCACCATGAGTGTGAGCATCATGCGAAGCGTTTGCCGTGTTTTGACAGCATTCATCAGCAGGACGGAGAACAGCATGAAGACGACGATCAGCCCCGTCACCTGTAAGCTCCCGCCGCGCCATAGAAACACCGCCGTCACCAGCACGTAGAGCAGCATATAGGCGTACAGATATTTATTGCCGGAGAAATAGTTCAACTCCACGGTATCCCGCCGCATCATATCCGCAAACAGGGCAAAGCACCCCACGCATACAAGCCCCAGCACCGCCATAGTAGGCAGAAACGGAGCAAGCCCCACCGTCAGGATACACCAGAGTGCAGGCTTTGCAAAAACGCTTCCCCGCAAAGCTCGGTCAAGCCGTATCGCCCGCGCTGCGGCGAAAAGGCCGTGCATGGCACCGCTATATGCCCTGTAGCACAGGCTCGCCCGGGACCGCTCCGACCCGTCTTTGACCGTCAAAAACCGCCCCAGAAACAGGCTCTCCCGCGCTCCGCCGGAAATCCACCGTCCGACAGCGCGAGACGCCCGCGCAGCCACGCTCACCTCCGCGCACGCTATCGCTTTTCCAAATACAAATCGACAGGCGCGGACAATGCCGCTCTGCGTGACAGTCTCTGTCACTTTCTCCAACCCGCGGTCCAGCAGACGATAAAACAGGCTGCCCTGTAGAATTTTTTCTTTCACGCTACACGCCCTCCCCTCTGCGCTTTCTCAAATAGCCCCGCAGGACTTTCATCTCATCAAGCCGCAACACATGCGCCAGTCCCAGATAAATCACAAGCCCCGCAACGGTCGGCACCAGCACGAGCGCGAGCCGCATCGGCACACTTCCCCCGGCCAGCGCATCCGCGAGCAATTCCCGCAGACCCCAGACGGCCGCGCCCATCACCAGGGCCGCAAACACCATCTTGCCGAGACCGAACATGAGCCGCCCCGACACAAGCTCCCCCCCCAACATCCGATGCGCCGGAGGAATCAGCACCAGAGCCGTAACGAGCAAGGAAATCGCCGAGGCCAGCCCCAGTCCCGCAACGCCCATCCTGTCCACAAGCAGGAGGCAGAGGAGCGCGTTCACGGTCACGCCGACCGCCCCTGCGAGAAGCGGCACGCCGCCCCGCTTCTCGGCATAAAAGGCCCGAATCAGCACGCTCTGTACGCCGTAGCCGGCCATACCGATACACATAAAGGCCAAGGCCGAGGCCGTGAGCCGTGTCGATTCCGCGTCAAACTGCCGATACTCGTAGAGCAGTTGGATTAAAGGCGTCGCCAGCAGAATCAGCCCCACGGTCATGGGGATGAGCAAAAACAAGAGCGTCCGCGCGGTCTCCCGCACCGTATCGCAGAAAGCCTTTCTGTCCCCCGAAGCGGACAGACGACTCATTTCCGGGAAGATAACGTTCGTCGCCGAGAGCACGAAAATCCCGGCGATGATCAAATACAATCCGTTGGCCAAATACAAGCTTGACGCCCCGCCCGGCAAGGCCGAAGCAAAACGGACAAGCACCAGCATATTGATAGGCGCAATCCAAGTGCTCACCATCACGGGCAGCATCAGCCGTCCGATTTGCCTAAGTCCCGGATGCCGCAAACTCGGCCGATAGCGATATCCCCGCTTGCGCAGGCTCGGTATTTGAATCAAGGCCTGAGATGCCCAGCCGACGGTCAGCACCACAGCCGCCCCGTAGACCCCGAATCGCTGTGCAAAAAACAGGAAATACACAATCAAAATCCCGTTAGACGCGATACTCATCGCCGCGGGGACATTAAACTCCCCCAATGAATTAAGTACGCCCACCATGGAAAACGCTATCCCCGTAAAAAAGAGCGAGGGGAAGATAATCGTAAGCAGCCGCGCCGCAAGTTCCGCCGTCTGTGCGTCAAAGTCCGCCATCAGCCCGATGAGCTGGGGTGCAAACACCATTCCGAGTGCCGTCAAAGTTGCCGCCGCAAGTCCGACCATGGTGAAAAAACTCCCCGCCAATCGGTCCGCCGCCGGGCGGCCTTCACGCTCCAAGACTTCGTTAAACACGGGAATAAAGCTCGCCGCCACCGCCGAGGCGAATACGGCGTCAAAAAATATCCGCGGCAAAAGGCTCGCCGTGGTCAGCGCGTCCGCCTGCCAGCCCGTGCCGAAAGTCTGTCCCAAGAGCATATCCCGTCCGAGACCGAGCACTTTGCCGATGAGGGTAATTAGTATCACAAGGCTCACGGTTTTGAGCCGATGGTTTTGTCGTTTTGACATGCGATGTCCTTCCATTTTGTGTACTTGGACTAGTTTACCTGATTTTTGGATTTTTTACAAGCGGGGGATTGGGTGTTTGCTCTTTTTGCTCTATGTTTTTTCTTGATTCTTACGTTGGTTACGCCTGCCGGCGAGGCCAATGTATGATTAAAGGAGCGGGCCGAGCAAGCGCGATTCCTACAAAAAAGGGTCAGCACAAATCCGCGCCGACCCTGCTCTTAACCGGAAACCGACAACCAACACCTACTCCTCATCCGCCAAGTTAACTATCTGAACCCCCACACTCTGCGCATAACTTACCGCATACGCCGTGCCGCCTGTCGCTCGCTCCATGTAGCAGATGCACCAGCCGCTCTGCTCCGCCATCATCCGATTGCGCTTGTACATACAGCCGCTGTAATACTTCTCCGTGGCATAGACCACCTTGTCCGCCTGCTTGGCAATCTGCTCGAATATCTTTTTATCTTTCCCCGGCCAACTGAAATGGTGATCTTTGCACGGCAAAACCAGCACCAACCGCACAGCGGGACACTGCTCACGGACACGCAACACCGTCAGCGCGGCCAGCGTGTCAAAGCCCAAGGCCCCGCCCACGCCGAAATAGACGACCCCACGAGCCACGAGACGCTCCACGGCCCGCTCCAACTTCTGCACCACTTCCGCATATTGGGTGGAGGGGATGTCTCTATGCCCGGTAAGGAAACAGGTTTTCTCTCTCAATGCGTTTTCGCTCATTGTCCTTTACCCACGTTTTATATCCTTATCGCTGTTGTCGTAGGGCGCGCCGTGCGTTGAACCTGCCGGGGAGTAACGGCGCGATGTAGGGGCGGCCTTTGCCCGTCCGTGCCCCTAATCATATGTTTTTCCAACCGGGAAACGACGGACGGCCGAGGGCCGCCCCTACAAATCAATTCTGCGACGATGTCTGATCCTTCAGCACCACATCATGTGCCCCGCCCTCTACGATGGACACGGAGGACACCAGCGTCAGCCGTGCTTTTTCTTGAAACTCGGGAATCGTCAGCGCACCGCAGTTGCACATTGTAGACCGCACTTTCGCCAAGGTCAAGGCCACATTGTCTGCCAGCGCACCGGCATAGGGGACGAAAGAATCGACGCCCTCTTCAAAGGTGAGCTTTTTATCCCCGCCGGAATCATACCGCTGCCAGTTACGGGCGCGGTTGGAGCCCTCGCCCCAATACTCTTTCATATAGCTCCCGCCGATCGTCACCCGCCGTCCGGGGCTTTCGTCAAAACGGGCAAAATACCGCCCCAGCATACAGAAATCCGCACCCATCGCCAGCGCGAGGGTGATATGGTGGTCGTGGACGATGCCGCCGTCTGAACAAATCGGCACATAGACGCCCGTCTCTTTGAAATATTGGTCACGCGCACGGGCGACCTCAATCACCGCCGTGGCTTGGCCCCGGCCGATGCCCTTGGCCTCTCGTGTAATGCAAATCGCACCGCCGCCGATACCGACTTTCACAAAGTCCGCCCCCGCCTCGGCAAGGAAACGGAAGCCGTCTCTATCCACCACGTTACCCGCACCGACTTTCACATCGTCGCCGTAGCGGTCACGGATGAAGTCCAGCGTTTGCTTCTGCCACTCGGTGTAGCCCTCGGAGGAGTCGATACAGAGGATATCCGCCCCGGCCTCGACCAAGGCGGGGACACGTTCTTTGTAATCCAGCGTGTTAATCCCGGCACCCACCACGTAACGCTTGGCGGAATCCAAGAGTTCACGGGGGTTGGCCTTGTGGCTGTCATAGTCCTTGCGGAACACGAACGCCACAAGCCGCTGCTTCGCATCAATCACCGGCAGGGCGTTGAGCTTGTGTTCCCAGAGCATATCATTTGCCTCTTTGAGCGTGATGCCCTCTTGGGCATAGATGATGTCCTCGAAAGGAGTCATGAACGCGGACACCTGTGTCGCAGGGTTCATGCGGCTGGGCCTGTAGTCCCGACTGGTCACGAGGCCGAGGAACTGCCCCCGGTTCGTCCCGTCATGCGTCACGGCCACGGTAGAATGCCCCGTTTTTTCTTTGAGCGCGAGCAATTCACCCATCGTCTGATTCGGCCGCACATTGCAGTCCGACGGCACAAAGCCCGCCTTGTACCGCTTGACCTTTTGGACCATCTCCACTTGGTTCTCAATAGATTGCGCCCCGAACAAGAAAGCAATCCCGCCCTCTTTGGCCAAGGCAACCGCCATGCGGTCATCCGAAACCGACTGCATTACCGCCGAGACGAGCGGGATGTGCATCGACATCCCCGGCTCTTCCCCCGCACGGAATTTTGTCACCGCTGCTTTGAGTGAGACGTTAGCGGGAACGCAATCTGCCGACGAATACCCCGGGACTAAAAGGTATTCACTAAAGGTATGCGACGGAGAATCATAGAAATAGGCCATGTGCTGCGCCCTCCTTGGTGTTGGTTTTTGTTAACTTTCAGTATACCATAAATTCTTTTGCAAAGCAAAAGCGTTCTGCCGAAACCTCGGCAGAACAAGGCACGATAGTGCCGTCTTTTATGATAAAACGTTCCGGGGCACCCGCTTGCCGCCTTCGGCGGCTTAGTGGGTCGGGTTGTTATATCATGTGCGGGGAAGAAAGGCAACCGCAGGGGCGTTCCCTACACACATTCTCCCGCCCGCAACGCAATCGCACACTCCAGCCGCTTTTTGAACATCGCACACCCCAAGCCATCAATCCCCCGCACATCTCCGGAGACGTGATACGCATTCGCAGCACATCCGCCGCCGCAGTAGAGCCTTGCCCAGCAGTCCGCACAGTCCGGGCGGGTGTACACAGACAGCCCCGCGAGCTTACCCCGCGCCGCCGTATTCACAACGCCCTGCCGCACATCGCCCATGACATATTTCGGGTCACCCACAAACTGATGGCAGGGGTATAAATCCCCCTCCGGTGTGACCGCCAGATACTCCGTCCCCGACCCGCAACCCGTGAGCCGCTTGTATACACAGGGGCCGTGGTCGAGGTTGAGTATATAGTGGTAAAACCGAAATTCCCCTTCTGTCCCGCGCCGCCGTTCCATCTCCTCGGCCAGACGTTCATACTCGGCAAAAATCGCGGGCAAATCTTCGGCCCGAATCGCATGGGGGTCATCGGGCGGCCCCACTACGGGTTCCATGGACAGTTCCCGCAGCCCCAAATCGGCCATGTGCAAAATATCCGTTACAAAATCAAGATTCTGTCGTGTAAACGTCCCGCGGATATAATAATTCCGCCCGTTCCGACGCCGTACCAACTCCTGCATCTTCGGCACGACGATATCATAGCTCCCGCCGCCCGATGCCGTTTTGCGGAAGCGGTCATGCACCGCCCGCCGTCCGTCTAAGCTGAGGACAACGTTTTCCATCTCCCGATTGGCGAAGTCGATGACTTCATCGTCAATCAGCATCCCGTTGGTTGTCAGCGTAAACCGAAACACCTTGTCCCACTTTTTCTCCTGACTGCGCCCGTAGGCGACCAACGCCTTGACCACGTCCCAGTTCAAAAGCGGCTCACCGCCAAAAAAATCCACTTCCAAATACCGACGCGCACCCGAGTGCGCCAACAAAAAATCTAAGGCCTGTTTCCCCACCACAAACGGCATCAAAGCCGCCGCTCCATGATACTGTCCCTCCCGCGCGAAGCAGTATTCGCAAGTCAAATTACAAGTATGCGCCACATGCAAACAGAGAGCCTTGACTTCGCCTGACCGCTTGACCTCGGATGCAATCTCCCGATAAGGAGCATCCGGCGTAAAAAGCTGCCCCGCCGCCTTGAGGGCTTCGATATCCGCAAACACCGCCGCAATCTCATCCTGCGCCGCCTCCGGATACCGCGCCTGAAGCGCAGCGAGGCCTTCCCCCGCAATCGCGTCATACGCCAAGCCGTCCACTAAGTGAATCGCCCCGCTGTTCGTATCAATAACAATGTTCCGTCCCGCCAATTTATACTGATGCACCATAATTTCCGTCCTTAATTCTGCATTCTGCATTAAAAAATAGCCGCCCCGCCGCACAGCGGCGAAGCGGTTATTTTTCTCACTTCTTCTCCTCGCACGGCTGATTAATCACGCCGCAGGAGGTCTTGCAGGCGGACTGACAGGACGTCGGACACTCGCCGCAACCGCCGGTCTGCACGCTTTGGGGCAAATTGCCCGGTGTGATGGTCAAAATTCTCTCCATGGGAATCCCTCACTTTATATTTACTGTCCCTATTTTAGCCGATTTTCACGGGGTTGTCAACGACTTCCAAAAAGCCCTGCGCCGCGCCGAAGGTGCTGTCGAGCTTCACGCCCCGCGCTGCAAGTTGCGCCAGCGCATCCGCTATGTCCCGTGTCACCCGCACGCCCGGTGTTACAATCGGCACCCCCGGCGGGTATGCCCAGACGTAGGCACGGGAGATTTCGCCGACGCTCTCGGCAAACGCCTCCCGCCGTCCCGGCAGCCGCAGAGCCTCTCCGGCGGGCATGACTTGTTCCGGCATGGGCGGCAGGGCGATGGGTGTTTGTGCGGGGGAGGGGGTGCAAGTCTCATCCGACGCCCGCAAGGCCGCGCCCAATCGAGCGAAGTCCTCATCCGTGCTTGCGAGGCTTGTCATCGCTACGGCATAGCCGTCTAAGGCCATTTCCAATTCAATGCCGAAGTCTGACCGCAAAGCGGCCATCAAGGCCGTTCCGCGTAGATTCGTACCGCCCGTGAGGATGGTCAGCTTGCCGGGGTCGTGTGCGTAGATGTTGTCAAAATTTCCATTCAACAATCGCAAATGCCGCAACCCTGTCATCTCCCGATAAAACCTGTCCAACCGCGCCCGCCAAGCGGCGAGCGATGCCGCGCCCCGCTCCCGCAAAAACGATACACATCCATCCATGGACGCCAAGAACAGATAGGACGGACTGGTACTCTGAAACACCCCCACCGCGTGCCGCAAAGCCGCCTGCGGGACACGCGCACCCATACGGTGCAGTATTGCCGTCTGCGTCAGGCTCGGCAGGGTCTTGTGCAAACTCTGCACCACCAAATCCGCCCCCTGCCCGACTGCACTCGGCGGGAAGTGTGAATCTAAGCCCAAATGCGCCCCGTGCGCTTCATCCACCATGAGCGGAATACCGCGCCGATGCACCACCTCGGCAATGTCGCCCACGTCACTCAGCACACCTTCATATGTAGGCGAGGTAATAACGGCCAGCCGAATATCGGGATGCGCCGCAATCGCCCGCGCCACGGCCTCGGGCGGTATGCTCCCCGCAAGTCCGGCATCGGCGACAATCGGCGGATCTAAATATACAGGATGGAGCCCTAAAATCTCCACAGCGTGATAGACGGATTTATGACAATTCCGCGCCAACAAAATCCTGTCCCCCGGTCGGGTGCAGGCGTAAATCCCCGCCAAAATCCCGCCGCTTGACCCGTTGACGAGGAAATATGCCGCATCGCTCCCCCAAAGCTCTGCCGCCCGCGCTTCGGCCTCCAGCAGAATTCCGGCAGAGGAATGGAGGTTGTCGAAGCCGTCGATTTCCGAAATGTCCATATGCCAAGGCAACTCCGGCGAATGGAGCGCGCGCCGCTTGTGTCCCGGCATGTGCATGGAGCAGGTGCCCTGACAGCTATAAACTTGCAACAAATCATATAAATTTTTTCCCATGTGTATTCCTCGCCTTTTGCAGAGACGGCTATCAGCCGCCCGGCCCTTGACCTTGTCCTTAAAAAAACAAAACCGAAGCCCAACGAAGTGGGTTCGGTTTTGGAAGTGAGTGATGACCGAGCGTAGTGCGGTTTTCGCCGCAAGGCGGAAACGGAGCGCAGTCAAATCGGTAGTGAAACTGGTGGGGGAGGACGGATTCGAACCATCGAAGTCACTGACAACAGATTTACAGTCTGCCCCCTTTGGCCACTCGGGAACTCCCCCATATGGAGCTGGTGGACGGACTTGAACCCCCGACCTGC
>Ga0131853_10009020_pt1 | contig 18199 bp, 12 predicted proteins | sample TergutLab28metaG_FD_92764 | JGI IMG/M metagenome (GOLD analysis project Ga0131853, IMG submission 92764) | Labiotermes labralis P1 segment gut microbial communities from Petit-Saut dam, French Guiana - Lab288 P1 (version 2) (version 2) | ecosystem: Host-associated > Arthropoda: Insects >... | reverse complement strand
TGTGGTGTAGTGTGGTAGGTGGTTACCAATGATGTGGTGTAGTGTGGTAGGTGGTTACCTATGATGTGGTGTAGTGTGGTAGGTGGTTACCAATGATGTGGTGTAGTGTGGTAGGTGGTTACCAATGATGTGGTGTAGTGTGGTAGGTGGTTACCAATGTTTTGGATGCTTATCTCTTCAGGGAAGAAGTGGAGTGGAGTTAAGGCAGTATGTTTTACCGAAGTGTTTGTACCAGGCTATAGGACGCCGTAAACCGAAAGACCATAATATGAAACTTGACCGCTCTGAAAACCACTAATGTAAGGCATTGTAGTTAGTTGTTTGGTCATTGAACAAGCTGGAAGAATCACGGAACGAAGTTTTCGTTGGGTGATGTTTATCTTTTGCGTAGCAGCCGTATTATTGTACACTCATTATCGCTTTAGAATTATGTGGGTCCAATATTGACTATCGGAAAGTTTCCTGAGATGGCCTTTCAACCATCTTACATTACTTGCGTCAGAAAAATTGTAAGAGGACACTGACATTGGAGGAGACGGCTATATCTTTCTCTGCCACCTCTAGAGCCGACGCAGGCTTCTATTCTGTCAGATTGGTACCGGAAGATCTTTCTCGGGCGATCAGACGGCCACACCGTGAAGCCAACCGGTCATCTACATCAAGTACCAAGGTTAATAATGCATTCTTCCTAGAGTTCATGGTGTGGTACTTAATTTGTCACAAGAGCACTGATATAACGAATATAGAGTGTGTGTACTCGTCTAACACAACTGTATTTATTGGTAGAATATAAAGTATTTTCTACATGAGGTACAACAACAACAACAACAACTACTACTACTACTACTACTACTACTACTACTACTACCTTCTACCAACATCTTGGAGAGATCTTTTAGTCAAGGTAGATGGGAGGCGAGGCGAAATCTGGAAATGTACCTTCCTGATACAAAAGCAGGTGATCGACAGATTACCCCCTCCCGGTGAAAGTGATGAAGATACTACAGTGTTTGACATTAAGATACCCTTTAAACAGTGGAATTAGTCTATTTCATTTTAGAGTCTTCCTTAAATGTGGCGATCGGATTATTTAAGGGTCACCTGATGTAATTACTTTTATAATTTAAGTACAGTGTTAATGTCAAAAGCTTAACAGTTGAGTGAAGCAAATTGCCGAGAGATTGTAGTAATACAGATTAACAGGTTGCGTGTATTGCCACTAGATTGCCTTTAAAATACGTATTATTTTAAGTGCGTGCCTTATTGTGCAAATTGAGGATTTGCTTGTAATTAGTATCATCACAATCAAAATTACGACTCTATAAAGTTCATTACAGCTATATCCCGTTAATACTAGTTAAAACTTCTTTACTGTCTGATTATGAAGCAATGACAGGCTTCTGAAAACTATTAAATATTACATAGTTCTATGTAAATTCTCATTGTATGAAGGTTGTGTTCACGAGAGAGTGTAAATCATTCAATAAACCTGCACTTTTTTTGCAACACTTTAATTGGCTTTTGTTAATTCTGATATATCGTTTCTAATCCCTGAGACTGTCGAGTAAATGAGTACAGTAACAGATAACCTTGCGGTCTAAGGCGTAGATCTGCGGCCGCTCAACTGCTGAGATTGGGTTTCGAATCCCACCGGGGGCATGGATGTCTGTTGTGAATGTTGTGTGTTGTCACATCGAGGTGTCTGCGACGAGCTGATCACTCGTCTAGCGGAGTCCTACTGACTGTGATGCGTCGTTTTGTGTTACCTACAAACCTCGTGAATGAAGAGGCCATAGCCCACTGGGGGCTGTTGCGCCAAAAGAAGAAAGAAATAGATACCTTTCTTATGCAGAAGAGAACGCAAACTGTAGCAAACCACATAATAATAATAATAATAATAATAATAACTTATGGTTAAAGGTTTCAAAAGAACCTATTCTTATGTCAGAATTCAGTTATTTGTATTATATAATTTTAGACAAGTCTTCATTCACTTTTAACACATAACAAAGTGTTTCGGGGTGTTACGTCGTGTTTATTGGTAGTAGTTAAACACATCTGGGAGAAACGTAGTGCCTCCATCATCGGGGTAAACCAGCGGAACACGACCAAATACCTAAACCTTTATTAGCGACGCTGTGAGAAGTTCAAACAATAACAACTTACCAGGTTAGTAGCGACGCTATGTAAATACCAACAATAACCACTTACCAGACGACACGACGTAACATCTCAGAAAACTCGAGTCTTTATCAATATCTGTAAGAGAATTTTAAATTTCACCACTTCTATGTTTACCGGTTACCAGACCTAACCTGTACCAGAGTCATTTGTAAATCGCATAGTATATTTATTGAAAGAAATATAAAAATTTTAACATTTGTAACAAAAAATATTTGCCTTTAAAGGACAGTAACTTAAATAAAAAGTGTTAACGGATAGTAAACTCTCTGCACCTCAGTGTAAAGGAACAAAGACCAGGTACAGCTGTCTCATTACAGGTCTGTACGGGCCCTTAGGGCTCCAGGAGGTTGGGGCTCTCACAATTTTCGGACATTCGTCACATGGCGGTGGTAAAGTTGTCAAACGTACGCACCGGCCGCCCTTAATCCCCCCCCAACAGGAAATATCCGCGGTACTCGTTTCTTTTAGACGCTAAGTCGACCCCAGGATCATAGAGCTGCCAAAAGGGTTATGCCAAAGAAAGGTACCCATAAATACCTATGTACATGGTTATGATCAGATCTTGGGCACCTGCAGAGAACCAATTACAAATAGAATTCTATAATCGCTGAACACAATATGAAATTTCTGTCTGACTACAAGAAATGTATTTAGAAGGGAATAAATAAGAGAAGAAAAAACTATTGCAGATAATCACTTAACGAGTGAGGAATGTTGAATGTTCGTACTTTCCTGGAGTGTAGAATGCTGAAACTACGAACATTTTAATATGTCACAAAGTAGTTTTCAACAATTCTGTAAAACTTCGAAACACTGATTAATAGGGTGTCAAAAGCAAAACCCAGGAAAATTCTATACGGTGCTTTTATATGGAGCTGACTGTTAGCAGTTAACGATGAGAAATGTCGGGACTGCTGGAAAGAGTTTGCTGAGAATGAAGGATCGTAAGCGTACTATGTCAGGAATACCATGGGCATGGCAGGAATAAAAAACTGTCAGAAGAAAGTATGACAATATTCGGAAATGAACACTGGAAATCCATCCTGAAATTACAATATTGACTCCTTCAAGCCACAAATTTTCCTAATATATATATATATAAAGTTTCTGTCTGACAGAGAACACAGTCCGTGCCCATTACGAATATCAGCTAGTAAATGTTTTGAAGCCCCATGCTAACTGTATGCACCGTCTCGTATAATATTAAGAAGCTACAGTTTTCACGTATTTATTCATTTCATATGATTATCACAATAAGTACCCGATTGGTTCCATAAATGCCATTAAACTATTTGTTTTTTTAATAGAGACGGATTGTGTATTCAGTGAGGTGGAAAATTAAATTTTATAATCAATTAGAATAACGTCAGCTTCCGAAGGGAAATAATTAACTACGTAACGGGAAATCCTCTTGAGAGGCTAACAGATACTCAGCTAGTCAAGAAATTTACCATATTCTATGGAACTCGAAGGTTCATTGTCGTGTCTACAACAGTCTTCGCCTTGTCCCTCTGCAGATTCAGATGAATGCAATCGACTCTATCTCCTACATTTTCTCTAAGATTCATTTTTGTATTATCCTTCCATCAGTGCTGTGCTATTCCAGATGGCCTACTTTCTACAGGCTTTACATTTCTGCTTTGTCCCATGCGTACTACATTCCCAACTCAGCTCATCCTTCTTGATTTGATCACAGTATTAATATCTGGCGCGGACAGCAAATCACGTGGCTTCTCATTACGCAGCTTTCTCTAGTCTTCCCTTACTTCATCCATTTTACGTACAAACATTCTTCTTAGCATTCTGTTATGGAGCATCTTCAGCTTGTGTTCGTGTGAGACCAATATATGAAACAAAAATAGTCTTTTTATTTGTAACGTATCTCAGAATATACTCCGGGAATTCGTAACTAATTAATTACAATTTTATCGGTTAATTTGGGAACTTCTGCATGTAATTACTGTTCACTACTTCAAAACATTTTAAACTAGCCCTGCATTGGCGCCGCGTGCGGTTCTGCATACACCCAGAAGCTATTAAATTTCTGTTCACGTTTTCCTTAACATGTCTAGAGTGATCTCCTCTCACATACTTCCAGCATGCACACTGTAAGTTCTGCAACATTCTTGATTTTCGATGTTTACACATGGGGCTTGACAGAACCCCCTCCCCCCACACAAACACACACACACACACACACACACACACACACACATTCACACACTCACGAAGAATCTGAGGCGTGAGATAGGGCGATCTTGGGGGTCACTGAATTGAATCACCCCTGCCGAGTCACCGATCGAGAAATATATCATTCAAACATTGAACATCATTGTTACCAAAGTAAGTGGAAAAAGATGGTGTACAACCTTCCATCCACGTGGGATAGTACATTTTCGCAGCGTACCCAAGTACGTGATGCAGTCGATAATTTTTTTGTTTTTATGTTTGTTGAAAGCAAACAGGAAGACGGAAGATTCTGAACCGAATGACAGCAAACATTCCTCAAATTTAATCTCCTCTTAATTTATTTGTACCTGCATTTTGATTTGTCAAGTGTCTTTTCGATATATTTGACCTCCACTGCATTTTCTAAAAATTATAAACTATTTTTATGCTTCATTTTGTTCTGCATTCTGTTAACGACCTTCTTGCTAAGGACCAATAATGATTCTTTTGATGATAATGATGATGGTGATGATGATGATGATGGTGGTAGTTGTGGTAGTGGTGGTGGTGGTGGTGGTAGTGGTGGTAGTGGTGGTGGTGATGGTGGTGGTGGTAGTGGTGGTGGTGGTGCTGCTGTTGCTGCTGTTGTTGCTGATACGGTAGGTGATGGTGATGAGCGTGATTCTTGTATTGGAAGGTCAAGAACGTGTTCAGACAGTCATTTTGTCACTTATGTCAGAGATAACATTATGACAATATTAGTATGATTTTTAACTTTTCTTTTTGTCTCTAAGCTTTTCATCATTCGAGTGGATTTTTATCATATCTGGTATTTAGGTGTCCCTCTTGAGATGCACCGGACTGATACAATCACAACACCTTTTTGAGAATTTGTATTCTCTTGTGGTTGGGTAACATTATGTGTCTTGGAAATATGATCTTTAGATGTCCAGTTGTCCTTGACCTTAATGGATCAGTCGTTGATGCAGTCATACTGACAAGGGAAAATGACAGTTCTCGGACAAAAACCTGTATCAGTATCACATATCCCTTGTGGAATTCCATACCTCCGCTGTGAGGTGCCGGCTACTACTCGCCTGAGCTTCAGAGCGGCCGTTTATGAGAATTCCACGTTGTTATTCAGGCGTATAAAGAACAGTGCGACCGAAGACCCGATGGGCAGACACGTTCAGGGGCGTAGCAGGAGGACAGTCGTCGCTAACAATCAAAATCTGTGGCGAATAGAGTATATATACACAATATTCGTAAAACCAAGTTTACATACTCCCCAGACATAAGGTGGAAGTGGCTACTCCAGGGCATTTAGTGATGCAATTACCAACCTACCAGACCGAAGTGAAATTGAATTACGTCTACCAAGTGTCAAATCGGACATCTCTAGGAATAACTCACATAGTGGTAAAAACACTCGCTGTCCCTGATTCCATCAGGATGCTGTTGCCCTCTTGGAATTAATTAGGTTTATTTGTTTGTTTATTTATTTATTCAGACGTAAGAAGCGCGATTTCTTCCAGAACAGGTGTTTAGATTTTAATAAAATTTAAATAATTTTTAGAGACAGACGTGATGAAGAATGTGGCTTTATTCCACGCATTTTTTTGGAGACTGTAAGCTTTTTTCTTTCATTTTATTACATGTAACAGATAGGCCTGTAAGAAATTTCTGTAGCATGCAAGTTACAGATACGATGAGGCAGCCATAGGCTGAATCGAGAGTGAGTATTGATAGAAAGCAGAATCTACAATACTTCTGGATTTTATTTAAATAGCTAATTAGTGTATCTTATTAGGCGAACTGTGAAGGAGAGACCTCTTCCTTAGCATACTTTTCCGATTATGTACTTGTGTTTTTGCTTACGATGGCCGAATAGAACGGCCGAAACGTGCTGCAAAATAGTGAATAAGAGAAGGTACAGTGTTCAAGTGTTGTGTTTGTCTGGATATAAATTGATATTGATGAACTAGCACAGAGGGATGATGTTACCTGAATTTGGGAAACATTATGTCTGAGAATCTTTTTTTTTTTAATTTACAGGACTCTGAGCATTTTCTGATCGAAGGGGTTTACAGATTCGTTTGAGGTTTTGAGTCTGCTGTGTGTTGACTGAAGATGATGTGCAAAGCGAGACAGCTACGGACGTACTGCTTCCTCAAATATTTAGTCAGGTAGTTATGCGGGCGAATGCTGGCCCTCCTTAGCAGGGTTTACTGAATAGAGGAGATATTCCAGCTTCAAGGAGACATGACGCTTTGCTCAAGGCAGAATTAAGCACTGTACTCACGATGCTTAATATTGCGGGTGCAGCATATTCTTTCGGTAGGGCATGTTTTATACTTTCTTAAGATATGAAGTACTGAGTAAATTTTGTTGTTTTGCTGACAGTGCATCTCAGTATAATCTTAGTAATTAACCAACTTAATGCACAAATTCTTGTTTTATAATAAGTTTATTATATGCCTCTACATGTTCCGAACGCTATGTGCTCATCACCAAGAGGTCAAAATCGTATTATACAGCATCTGGTATCATCACACCTGTAGGTGGCCGTCCGGTGCGCAGGTTCAGAGAGTCCTCTCCCAGATGCTGTATAATGCACTTTTGACCGCCTGATGATGAGCACATAGTGTTCGAAACATGTAGAGGCATATAATAAACTTATTATAAAACAAGAATTTGTTCATTATGTTCGTTAACTACTAAGATTATACTGAGTAAATTGTCGTCATGGTGCTACCGATTTTACTTAAAAATTGGAAGTTATTGTGCACTTTTTTAAGTCTGTCACTTAACAATGCTGTCAATTGGTGAGGCTGTATAGCTTCGGTGATAAATGAGTGAATGGGTATGGAGCGGTGGTTGGATGACATTTACAAGGGAAGAAAGAGGCGCTCTGATGAGAAGCTGTCTCAGAGCCACTTTATCGATAATAAATCCCACGTGGACTGGCCTGGGATCACAGCCCGGCCTCCACAGACACAGGTCAGCAACTTGCAGCCTGAGCTATGGCGCGACACTTTGTACTGCCATGAAAACTGTTCGTGTGATATTGCGTGTGCGAGCATTTCAGTGATAATGCTAATTCAGAATCACCACGTAATTTTCCACTCATTTTTTAAAATTCTTATTTTGTACTTAGTTTACCGATGCTGTAGCAGCAGCAGCTGCACAATAGATAACGTCTTCTTACGAGACGTTCCGTTGCGTTTACAAGGCAGAACAGAAACAATACTGTCGCAATCCAGCACCACTGTTTCTTGAGAAAAAATGTGTCTATATTCCAACACAGAGCAGTTTGATTATCAACAAAGAGGTGTGTTGTGTCGCTGACATTGAGAGAGGAACCTAGGATGAGGGTGTTTGAGAATGGTGTGTTGAGGAGAATATTTGGGCCTAAGAGGGAAGAGGTGACAGGGGAGTGGAGATAACTACATAATGAGGAGCTTAATGTTCGTTACTCCTCACCCAGTAAGGTTCGGGTGATCAAATCGAGAATAATGAGAAGGGCGGGGCAAGTAGAATGTATGAAGGAGAGTAAAGGTGGATACATGGTTTTGGTGGAGAAACCTGAGGGAAAGAGACCACTTCGAAAATCCAGGCATAGCTGGGAGGATAATATTAAGATGGATTTTCAGGAAGTGGGATGTGAGGCTATGGACTGGATCCATCTGGCTCAGGATAGGGACAGTTGGCGGGCAATTTTGAATGCGGTAATGATCCTTTGGATTCCATAAAATGCGGAGAAATTCTTGACTAGCTGAGAACCGATTAAGAGAGGATGCTGATAAGTCCTTAGCCCGACCAGGAAGGAAACAAGCTACAGCGACCAAACTCGGTATGTATTCAACATACTCCCCACGAAGCTCAGTATACTTCTTAGTCCGTTGCTCTAACTTTTGCAAGCCACTCAAAAAAAATTCAGAAGGTTTTCCGTCCAACCAGGTCTCCGCTGCAGCAATGGCCTCCGCGTCGGACGAAAAATGGCGACCTCTCAATTGTTTTTTCAGTCCAGGGAACAGGTGGTAGTCCGAAGGGGCCAGATCCGGAGAACAGGGTGGGTGATCAAGACACTGGAAGCCCAGGTAGGCCAGTTTTTTCCAGGTTGCAAGTGCTCGGTGAGTTGGGTCATTGTCGTGCAAGAACAAGACCCCCTTGAAGACCTTCGCGCGGCGTTTTTCCTTCAAAATATCCTTCAATTGCACCAGCAGAGATGATTAATACTCCGCGTTGATAGTTTGGCCTTTTGGAAGATAACAAATGAGGAGGATGCGGTCTTGATCCCAAAAAATCGAGGCGAGAACTTTTCCAGAGGATTCTTGCACTCGGAATTTTTTGGGCAGGGTGAGCCGCTATGTCGCCACTCCATTGATTGTTGCTTTGTCGCCGGGTCATAGCGATATAACCAGGTTTCTTTCATGGTCACCAATCGCGACAGGAAATCATTTGGATCGCGTCGAAAAAATTCGAAAGTTGCTCGGACGACTGGCACCGTTGACGTTTTTGATACGCGTTCAGGCATTTCGGGACCCACTTCGCGGAGAGCTTCCGCATGTCCAAATATTCATGAATGATGGACTCAACCCGCTCACGTGAGATGTCCAGTTGCTCAGCTATTGATTTAGCCGAAATCCGGCGGTCTTCCTAGATTAGCTCGTGAATTTGATCAATAATCTCCGGGATGGTCACTGTTTTGGACCGTCCAGGACGAGGCGCATCACAGTTGGAAAAAAATACCAGGTTTAATCTGGGCCACCCAGTTTTTGACGGTGGCATATGATGACGCATTTTCCCCTAATGTTTCTTTCAGAATGGCGCGAATTTCCTTCGGCGCCTTGCCTTGCAGGAAAAAACTTCAGGATAGCTCGCGTCTCCATGTTGTTGAAATCGCGCGCCTCGCCTGACATGCTTCCTTTCAGACTCTGTAACAAGAAAAGACTTGAAATTCGGTACATGAACAGACCCCTCTTTCCAACGACACTATCGATTCCGTCCCATGACATTGGGAAATAGGTCGGGCTAAGGACTTATCATGACCCCCTCGTAGCTTCTCAAGAAGGACTCTGCTTAGTGGAGTAAGTAAGTAAGTTGTGTTGTACTGTATTTCTCTTTTTTTGGCTTTAGATTAAGCAGCATCACTAGCTATATGACTGAAAATTGTGAATTTGAGATGGATAAAATAGTGGCAGAGACGGAGAAAACCTATGAAAGTTCTAATTTTTATGGCCATTTCAGGTCTAAGACTCGAAACAGACCACACGTGCTTGACAAATTGGCTAACCGAAACGGAAACCTGTACACTGTTAACTACACGTAAACCACTGAGCTACGTTCGTAAAGAAACTAGCATGAACCGAGCTGACTGCTACAGGCCAGGCCGCGCGTCCTAATGATGAAACGAGTTGACTGATAACAGAAGGTGTACTGAGAGCTGTATCACGAATCGTACAACGCCATCTGTCCAGCCTGATGGCGTCTTTTTTTCCTCTGGCGTCTGGAATAACAGACCAGACAATCGTGGAACGTTCTTGCTGTTAGTAAAATTAGGTAAACGTACAGGTAAATTTGTCTGTGTGCACGCCTTGAGGGCGTATGTGGAAATGGACGTGTAGCTCCACACGTTATTAACCTGGGCACTAGGTGGAGGTCAGTTTTTTGATTCACTAGCCGGCCGCTTAATCGTTGGAAAATAGGAGCCGGTCTGCGCGCTTTGAAGAATAGTTCTGCCGGTAATCGAATTGCAGTTCTTCGGCTGTGCAGTCCATAGCCTAATTATTATGCCGACTGAACTATGGAGGTTTCCTTCATTAGAACAAGCCCAACAAATTTTTTATTATTTAAGGTAATTTTCTGACTGTCATGCACAATATGGCCGTGATCCCAGTGGCAACGAAGTGAGAAGAACTGGGGAATGCTGGCAGAGTTACGTCGGAGAAAACTGCTGATTAATTACGTATGAAGGACAGAAAGAGTATTTTTATAGGCACAATTCTTTCATAATTTTGAGTCTAATGATAGAGCTTTACTTCCTTATTGCTGTATTTTTTCTTTTGGCGCTGCTGCCCAACGCGGGCCAGGGCCTCCTTATTCATGAGGTTTTAGATTACACACAACGAAGTACCAATCTATGTAGGAATCCTCTGCAGTAGTGATCGTCTCGTCGCAGAGACCTCTACCTGACAACACACAACATTTATAAGAGACAGACATCCATGCCCCCGGCGGGATTCGAACCCACAATCGCAGCAGACGTACGTGTTAGACCGCGCGGCCACTGGGACCGGCTCCATGTCTTGTGCAAGGTATACGGCTAATGTAAATGCGATTTTAATTGTTTAAAACACAAGATAATTAATATGCTTCTTATTCTTGGTTCGGTTGTCGGCTTTTACCTGTTTGTGGCCTGAGACGTGAAGATGTAATGAGCGTTGAATATTTTAAAGACGTAACTGAATATTTGAAAGCGATGTTTCGGTGTTCAAATAGAATGAATGAGTAAAACCACGAATATGCTTAGTCTGCGGGCTCCATCCGACCTGCAAGTTCTTCAAGGTACTTCCAGAACTAACGATACACAACCTGCTCGCTTCTGTGACAGTGTGACTGTGTCTAGCGAGCTGCGGCACTTGAAGCTATTTATCTTTCGGAGACGCTGATCGTTACGGTAGTGGCAACTACACACGACTGTAAATAATATAGAAAGATGGAACCTTTTTCACGCAAGCCAGCTGAAAATAGTAATAATTTTTTCCTTGACTTCTAAGGTTTCCTGAACCACAAAAGTTTACAGAAGTCTGTTTTTAAAAGTCGGTCGTAATTTCTCCCCCTTCTGTTCTTGATATACATCATTTTTTTTTCGTTTCTCTCTTTTTTAACTCCTTCTTTCAAAATATTAGCAGGAGGGACCTACTTTTCTACCACCACCAGTACCCCCTCATCCACAACACAATTCACTTCCTGGTCTAAGCTTTTCCTAGGTGGCAGCAGTAGTTCCGATTCTTCTCACGATCCAGCTTGGAAGACTGATGACCTTAGGGGCAGACTATGACATCAGAGCTTACGGGTGTAGAAGGGGTACAGTTGGGATTTCTTCTTTACCATTTCTTTCACAGTCACCTTGGGAAAACAAAGTATATAGGAAATTCTGTATCTGACAGTGCTGCTGCAAGATACGTATCTGGTGGGGCACACAAGAAGAGGGATTGGAGTCGCCAGGGCACCCTAAGAATATCCATTCTCCCCAAAGATTAATGCACAAACGATTGGTGTTCCTTGTATCTTCGGCGAGAGATTACATAATGTCAGGTTTTTATATTCTTATTGAGTCTGAAACAACATCGGTATCAGGTAAACTTGTGAACAACCTTGATTTTATTGGAAGGTAGAGAGAGACATACATATATCCAGGGAAAAGAATTCTCAGAATTTTTCTAAAGTGGAAATCGTATTGATGGATAACGTGTTTGTTCGGTGCTGAAATCCCGCGCGTAGAAAGTGAGAATAGGTTGTACCACATATTACATTTACCAGATCCAGTTTTTGCGCCCTCAGTGACAGCGTTTGTTTACTTTAAAAAACCACGGCGAATGAACTCATTGTTAGAATAATTGATAGCCTGTTCTGCAGTATCAGAGCTGCCCACTGCGTGTGCTAGCTGGATGTCAACAGGACAGCCAATGTGGGTATAAGATAACATTTAGGCGCGTTGAGGCAAATATTGTTGCAGTGGAAAGGCAATATATATTACATATTCTGAGTGTGATTTTTAGTCTAAGTTATCCAGCATGCAGTGCGCATGAGCTTTTAGTCTAAGTTATCCAGCATGCAGTGCGCATGAGCTTTGAGTCTAAGTTATCCAGCATGCAGTGCGCATGAGCTTTTAGTCTAAGTTATCCAGCATGCAGTGCGCATGAGCTTTTAGTCTAAGTTATCCAGCATGCAGTGCGCATGCGCCATATTGTCATCTGTGGCCTGTCCGGCTTTAAAATATTTTTCCACGTTACCTCATAAGCGACACGGTTTTCGGAGAAACAAATATTGTTGACATAAAATGTGTGTTTTGATTTTCTTTACAACCTTTGCCCGAAACATTTCTCATTCTAAGAAGAAATGGGCGATATATGATCAAAAATGTGTATTGGTCTTCATGTAAAGTACCCGTTATTCTTGTCCGGTTTCAATGAAACTTGACTTTTTTCTCGACGGATTTTCGAAAAATGCTTAGATGTAAAATTTCATGAAAATCAGTTCAGTGGGAGCCGAGTTGTACATGCGCACGGACAGACGGACGTGACAAAGCTGATTTCGATTTTTGCAATTTTGCGAACGAGCCTACAAAAAAGACAACTGTAGGTTAAAAATTGTTATATTTCCATAGTTTATGACAACTTTCATTTTATTTCAAATCCTAAAAATTTCTTTTTGGGCAGATAAAGATTAAAGTTGAAGGTGAATTTTTGGTTCATTAAGTACTGCGCCACGATAACGTAAGGACGAGTGGGGGTGTAGCTCCATGCAATCTTTCCCTCGGTATTTGGTGGAGGCGACTAGTTAGCTTTACGCTTCCACCACTTAACCACTGGCGATTGAAAACTGTGTACCCACTGAACTGGGTATTTGGTGGTTCCGGCAAACTGAACGCTGTCAAGAGGAAGAAAATGAATGCCTACCGCGAGTCGAATCCGGTCATACGTCTAGTCACAAAACCGACTGACCTGCTCAGGTCCATACTTCAGGTTTATGCTTAATTTCTGAGACATGATATACGTTATTAAGAGGTTTGATGTTTTAGTGCAGAACGATCTAATCTCCTTTAGTTCAGAAAGACTTGAAGAGTAGTAGTAATAGTAGTAGTAGTAGTAGTAGTGGTGGTAGTAGTAGTAGTAGTGGTAGTAGTAGTAGTGGTAGTGGTGGTAGTAGTAGTAGTAGTAGTAGTAGTAGTAGTAGTAGTGATAGTGGTAGTGGTGGTGGTGGTGGTTTGTAGTAGTAGTAGTAGTAGTAGTAGTGGTGGTAGTGGTAGTGGTAGTAGTAGTGGTAGTGGTGGTGGTGGTGGTGGTAGTGATGGTCGTGGTAGTGATAGTGGTAGTAGTGGTGGTTGTGGTGGTAGTCGTAGTAGTAGATGCTTGCTGCTGCTGCTGTTCCATTTCCAGTACAGTACAGTACAGTCACACACAACACCACAATATAATAAATCCGACGACACGCTTCGGCTTATTAAAAGCCTTATCTCTTCTAGAACTCTCAGTAAAATTTTGACTGCTACAAGGTATGAGATCTCATCCCTTTAAGAAGCCGTCACAAAATATTAATAAGAATACAATAGATGTTTTTCCTGTAGCGCTTCGGCCCAATTCCGGGTCATGTTCTCCCGTTACAGGACATTGCGATCAGACTCAGGTACACCACTTGGTAGGACTCCTCTGGACTAGTGATCAGCCCGGCGCAGAGCCATCTACCTGAAGACACACAACACTCACAAGAGACAAACATCCATGATCCCGGAGGGATTCGAACCAACAATCCCAGCAAGTGAGCGGCCGCAGACCCGTACCCATTATTATGATAATTATTTATGATTATCAATTATGTAATTTCTCCTCTTGTTAAGCTCTCCGGTTTTACCCGTATCACACATCTTTCGCAACCCTCCATATTTTATTTATGTTATGTTTCTCCATCTTTAGACCTAATTACGGGTAGGGTTTGTTACATGCAAAGCAGCCACGTCTTCTGTTGACAAAAGTATTCGAATTCTTGCAGTAAGAGTTCTTAGTTCTTTTTTACAATCGTCGTTTCTAACGGCCTTGTGAATGCAATTACATTAATGCGTTTCAGCTTCGTAAGTTATCGATTTTACAAAAGAGAAAGCTTCATAGTGATGCAATATTTTTAATTAATTTTTTTTGGGGGGGGATAGGGGTTCAAACTCTGTCCATCTTCCATGAGTATCTTAGGTTTCGAGTTCTTACTCAGAATATGAGAGAGTTCCCTTAAAATCTCCCGTTGTGTTAGGTGTGCATCAGTGGAAAGTCTGGTTGGCAGGGATGTAAATGTCTTTAGCAAGCATTCTCTTACAAGTCCTTAGATCCTTATTAGATGTTGTAGTTACCTCATGATCTTTTTTTTATATTTCAAATATGTAGTTTGTGCTTTTGTTTTCTGTTTTTTGCCATTCCTTTATCATTGTCTGTTCTTTATGTTTTTGCGTTTTGTTTTATTGTCATTGTTTTATATTTGTGTTCGTGCTGTTGTTGACCGTTGACTCGGCATTTAATAAGAAATAAATGTATTACACAAGGTGGGCCGTCGACCGATGTCCGAAAAAATGACATCTTCTTCTCATATTGTGGGGTTTCCATATGAAAATCTCATGAACATTGCAAGTGTTCGAAATTTTACGGATTAGGATTCAAAGCTTCTGCTGAGCGACCAACCTGGAAACCCATAGATTTTGTGCTAGGTCATATAAGAAACTTTCACCCTTTGGGCCATTTCTTTGAATAATCAGAACAGCAGACCTGTTTACATTGTGTTTTTCGGAATTCTCCGAACGTTGCAGTGGTTACTGGTGCTGCTGTGTCGGATATCTAGCTTTTTGCTTTGCCTTTCATTTTTCTGGGTGAATAATGGGTTAAGACCTTAATATATTTTATGCATTCCATCGCATTTGTCACTGCAGTTGTCAGCCCGTGAGACAATATATTACATACCTACATAGTTGACGAGTTTGGAGTTCAGCCAGCCAAGAATTAAAAATATCTTGCTTAGGAATGTTTGAAAACGCCCGATTGTGTTTCCCATTTCCACCACACTTTTACACAGAGCCTAACTAAACCAGTTTCCTTTTTGATACAAAGACTGCCTTCTTCTGGAAGTACACAACTCTGCAGATGAATATTAATTAATATCTTGTTTCAAATAAACGTAACCTCCCATGCAATTTTTTCTCTTTGTTAAGGTAAAGCAGTCCCGTTACATGCCCCGGAGTGGCCCAGAGGGTTCCGAGAAGTTAAGGTTCCCAGATTTCGTGACAACGGTACAGGGTGGGGGTAGGTTGGCAGCCTTACGCCCCGGCCCCCTTTACCCCCCCCCCCCCCGGAAATGCTCCTGGTACTCATTGCTGTTAGAGGCTGAGTCGACCCCAGGGCCATAGTGCGATCGGAAGGTTTTTATGTCAATGAAAATCCTATGACGTAAGCTGTGATCAAACCACTACCTTCCGACTTGTAGCACAGCACCTTAACCACTGTGGTACCGCAGCCTCCTTTCTCTTTGTATTTGTTGATAATATCGACACACATACGTCCGCAATGATTCCTTATTTTCGGTCATACACCACAAAATGCTTGTGATGTCTCCAAGATTTTCTCGTATAGGCATTGGAGAATTTAAAATGTAAACCGAAAGCGGTGAGGCTGTACTGTAGTGATGACCAGGGCTTAGCCATTTTCTGCCACATTTACTGCAGGAAGTACGCATTATACTTCCTTTAAATTATCCATTATTTGTTGTTTTATCTCTACGAATTCCATAGTTTGTTTGTCGTGGAAGAGATGTGAGTTTATTACGCACAATGAGTCGGCTTGTGTACTCGTTCGCAACGGACCGCAAGTGCGAGATTTGAGCTTCTCGCAGCTGTGTTGACGAAGGTTCAGGTCGTTTGGGTTGTCACAGCGTTTCGACTTGCAAGTAGTTATCGACGTTTCGGAGAAGCGTGCGCCACTCAATACCTGTGTCCAGCAATCCAAGAAGGAAGGACAGTGGCCTTTTTGTGGACTGAAATTCGGCAGAAAAATCGTTCAGAATGGCTGAATTTGGCTGCGATGTGAATACAGAGCACACGCTCTGCAAACAGTGTCCGTTAGACTGGTTAGTACGTCCGGCGAAATGAAATAAACCGAATAAGTCTGTGTTCAGATTAAGCGTGCTGTAATTTGATCACATATGAAGGGATATCGCCATTATCACACAGTTTTTTGGGCGCGTTCGCGGATTTGCGAAAAACGACGACTAACTTCGTCACGTCTGTCCGTTCGTCCGTCCGTAGGTCCGTCTGTCCGTATGTAACAACTTGGCTCAAAGTGGACGGATTTCTTGAAATTTGATATTTGGATATTTTTCGAAAATCTGTCGAGAAATTTCAAGTTTCATTAAACCTGACAAGAGTTGCAACAACTTTACGTGAAGACCGATGTATTTCTGTGATAATATCTCGCTGAATTTTTCTTAGAATGAGAAATGTTTTAGACGAAAATTGTAAGGAAAACCAAAACGTAAATTCTTTGTTCAATAACTTTTCCCGAAAATCGTTCCGTTTGTGAGTGAGTGTGGAAAACATATGGTAGAGCCGGACAGGCTGCAGAATATATATAATACGGCGCATGCGTTTTGCTTGCTGGATAACTAAGACTACAGCCACACACACTCAGAATATGTAATACTTATTGCTTTTGCAGGACAACAATGTGTACGCGAACGCAGTTCAGTGTTACATTTACATGTACATTGCCTCTCTATTGTATTGAGCAATGTCATTAATTTTTATGTGTAATTTTGTTTCTTCCCAGCAGTGAGGGTGCAAAATTATTAATGTGGTGAATATAATTTCAGGCGTCATATATATATATATATGTAGATTTGTAAGCGATCTGTATGTTTGCTTATTTCATTAAACTGCTAGTAGTTAGCAGCCACCCGCATATCCTATCTAACCTTTATTTTTAGTGCAATTTGCTTCATGTGACACACTAAGAAACTATCTGTGAAATAAATCTGATGTGTGGTTGACCGTGCATCATAATTCAGTGTGGACAGGAAACCAACTAGATGTCACTTTTGTGTTATCTTTTATTTTCTCCTTTACAAGTTGCTCAACATGTTTCGGGCAACCATGTGCCCATCTTCAGGAGCTGACGACTGAGTAGTGTTTTCGCCACGTGTTGGTGTTGTGCCGTGGCTGCAGGAAGGCTGTCAGAACCGGTTAGCAGATAATGGACACACTATCTGCTAACCGGTTCTGACAGCCTTCCTGCAGCCACGGCACAATACCAACACGTGGCGAAAACACTACTCAGTCGTCAGCTCCTGAAGATGGGCACATGGTTGCCCGAAACATGTTGAGCAACTTGTAAAGGAGAAAATAAAAGATAACACAAAAGTGACATGTAGTTGGTTTCTTATCCACACACTATCTGTGAAATGTTCATTTTACTTTATGTGGTGCAAACTTACTGTATTTACCAAATTATGTCTTCAGACTATATCGACCTTCGTTCTTAACGAAGTGTTGCCCATTTACGGACTTCCCCACCTCCAGTTATTAATGCGGACTGCACCACCTTCCCATTTCTCTGGATGTGACTTATCACTCCAGAAGTTACTGGTGTTAATTATTCTACTCTTCATTGATTCACGTACTTCTCTGCCTTCCCCTGTTCTCTCCATTAAATCAATTCTACGTGCGTACGTGTTGGTTTTCCATTCTGCTACATTGTACGTGTTCGGAGGGCGGAGAACCTACCGTGTCTATAGTGTGGACTGTGTTCTGAATATGGAATGCAGAATGCATTGAAGTTTCAGATTGCTTTGTCTATAAGGTGTAACCAGCTGGACTTTGAGTCAACAGAATCGATTTAGATTTAGACAGAAGGGTAGGTTAGCAAATGGAACTGTTAATCACTGAATTTACATTTTCAAGCAGCAGTGCACACGAGAATTAGTAGACGTGGTACAGGAGCCGCTACTTCTCGGTGAAGAGGGAGCTGTTTTTTTATGTACAGGGGAGAAGGGGGCACGTTTGAACATTTTAAATCATACGATTATTTTGAAAGTT
>Ga0131853_10009018_pt1 | contig 18200 bp, 17 predicted proteins | sample TergutLab28metaG_FD_92764 | JGI IMG/M metagenome (GOLD analysis project Ga0131853, IMG submission 92764) | Labiotermes labralis P1 segment gut microbial communities from Petit-Saut dam, French Guiana - Lab288 P1 (version 2) (version 2) | ecosystem: Host-associated > Arthropoda: Insects >... | reverse complement strand
ATGCAACGGTGAATCTAACTTTTGTTGAGTCAGCAAAGGGTGCAAAGAAAAACGTTACGGTGACGCGTCAGAAGAGTTGTTCAGATTGCGGTGGAAAGGGTGCAAGGAGTGAATCTGATTTCACTGTGTGTAGTCAGTGCCGTGGAACTGGGCAAGTAAGAAAAACAATGAACACGTTTCTTGGTGCGATGTCTTCTGTTCAAACCTGCACAGTTTGTAGGGGTCAAGGCAAGACAATCAAGCATGCTTGCAACACTTGCAAAGGTAAGGGGCAGACCATGTCTAGCGAAACAATTTCAATCGACATTCCAGCAGGTATTGCGGACGGTCAGGCGATTCAATATGCAGGCGGAGGAAATGCGGGAAGCAAGCCAGGGTATGAAGGCAATCTTAATATAACGGTTAAAGTTGCAGAGCACCCACTCTTAAAGCGAAAAGGTTTTGATTTGCATTTGAAGTTGTTTGTGCCTTTCACAACAATGATGCTTGGTGGAGATATCAAGATTCCAACGGTTGAAGGGTTTTTAAATCTAAGAATTGATGCAAACACTCAAACTGGAACGCTCTTGAAAGAACGCAATAAGGGAATTAAGAAACTTAATGGCATAGGGCACGGGGACTTGATTATTGAACTTGTTGCGGAGTTTCCGCGTTCGGCATCTAAACAAATCAAAAAAGAAATTGAAAGCGTGATGAAAACGCTTTCGCAAACAGAGTTTGACGGGTATCGCAAATATCTTGATACCTTGAATAAGTTATAAAAGAATAAAAGGATAAATTAAATGATTGAATATAAAGTGATAGCACTAGATGAAACTGCAGAAAAGGAACAAGAAATTCTTAATAAATTGGGAAAAGATAATTGGGAACTTGTTAGTGTAGTTGGTGGAGATGAAAGAGCATTTGCTTACTTGAAGCGAAAAAACAAAGCAAACGCAAAAAATAAAGAAAGTAAGAAAAAAGGCAAAGCATACGAAGAGTATTTAAAAGAAGTTAAAGAGGGTAAAGTAAGTGAAGAGAACCCTCTTAAAAAGTATGCGGTAGAAAAAAGCGACAAGTATTCATAGTTCTAAACAAAAACGCCAAACGGCGTTTTTTATTGGTCGGTTGTGTGGTATACTCTTTATAGAGATTATAAAAAGGAAAATTTTGAATATGGAAAAATATAAAAGACGCACTCCTTTTAGAGAAAAACTTGCAACTGCCGTAGGTTGGACGGTTCTTGGCACCATCTTTGTTGCCTCAACTGTCGGCTCAGCTTTTGGGATGGCTAAGGTTTATGACAACGACATGGCAAAAAAGACTGACGCAGAATATAGAGTCCTGCATGATAGAGAAAAGAATAACTTTGTTAAATATTCTGAAACATTTCATCCAACAGAAAATGCAAATGAAAGATGGGAAAAGTATAATACAGAAGAAGCCAGCGCTGCACGTCGCCAAGTTGCTTCATCAAACATGAAAAAGAAGCATGGTCCAAAATGGCTCTGGGTGGGTGGTGTTACGGTTGCGGCTGGGATGGTTTCGGGGCTTGTTGGAGTGGGTGCTGGTGAGGCAGCAGCGAGTGCAACAGAATCGGTTGCTGACAAAATTGCAAGAAGAAAAGCTCAAAAGGCTGCAAAAGCAAAGAAGCCAGATGAACCTACAGCATAGGATAAACAAATTATGAAAAGATTCAGAACAAAACATAACGAAGAAGTTGTGATTTATGCAAGAACAATTGAAGGAAAGGCACTTGAACAAATACAAACGCTTTCAAATTCAATTCTTGGCAAAGGCGCAAATATTCGAATAATGCCAGACGCCCACGCGGGTGCAGGCTGTGTTATTGGCACAACAATGCTTATTTTGGACAAAGTTTGCCCAGCAATTGTTGGTGTGGACATCGGTTGCGGGGTTAACTTAATCAAAACAAACATAGATTTCAAAGCAAAATGGCAAGAGTTAGACGAGATTATTAAAAAATTTATTCCATACGGTTATAGAAATCATTCTAGACGAGTTCCATACCAACCTTTTAATGATTTGAAATGCATTATGAAACTCGATAACAAAACCGCAGAGTCTGGGCATCATGCTCTTGGAACACTTGGAGGCGGAAACCATTTTATTGAAGCCTATGAAGATGGCTGGCTTGCAGTGCATAGCGGAAGCAGGGGAATTGGAAACAAAGTTGCATTGTATTATCAAAACGTTGCGGAGAAAGCGCTTCTTGCAAACCGCAGAGAAGGCGAAGGTGTTGGAAAAGAACTTGCTTACCTCGAAGGCGTGAAGATGGCTGAGTATCTACACGACATGAAAATCTGCACAGAGTTTGCAGAGGCTTCAAGAAAAAAGATGCTTGAAACGATTGTTTCGAAAATGGGTGGAAAGATTTCAAAAGAAATTATTTCAACGCATAACTATATCGACACAAAAACAAACATCTTAAGAAAAGGCGCAATTCGTGCAAATGCTGGTGAAGAACTTGTTATTCCTCTAAACATGAGAGACGGAATTTTGCTTTGCGTTGGAAAGGGCAACCCAGACTGGAACAACTCGGCTCCACATGGTGCGGGAAGGCTTATGAGCAGAACAAAGGCAAAAGAAGAGTTTAAGCTTGAAGACTTTGTTAAATCAATGGAAGGAATAAACACAACAACGGTAAGCATCAAAACTCTAGACGAAGCACCGTTTGCATATAAAGACTGGGAAGAGATTCAAGAGTTATCTGAACCGACAGTTGAGTTGGTTAAACATCTTAGACCGGTTTATAACTTTAAAGCTAGTGAATAAGAAAAAAACGCCTCTTGGCGTTTTTTTGATATGTCTATGGTTCTAGAAATTTTTTGGCAACAGCGGTTGGAGATTCGATTGAAACAATTTTTCCAGAAACTCTTTCAAGTGCAAGACTTAGTTTGAATGAAAACGCTTCGTCTGCTTTCTTTTGGTATATTGATTGACCAAGCGGGCTGTTTATTGAAACATCTGTAATCATAGCTCCAATTGTGTTGCTTGCGTGATTTGCAGTTAGAACAAAAAGGTTTGTTGTTCCGTCTTTATAGCGAATTCTGATTAAGTCGCCAATGTCTGCAATTGTTCTGTCTGTTCCGCGTTCAACAAGTTCTATGTCTTTTCTTAAATCAAGAAGTCTTTTGATATTCTGTTCATACATAGTTGTTGTCGACAGCGTGATGCCATATGTTGCTCTCTCTGATGCAGTTTTTAAGCAGAAGCTTTTTGGGTCGTCAGAAATCTGTTTTCTTTCTTCTCTTTCGATTTCTTGTGCTTGTTTTAGATTTGCTTTTATTTCTTCAATTTCTTTATCAAGTAGAATGACTCCATTTTTATCTAGTTTCATTTGTTTCTCCTTTTTTGTTTAGGGACTTATTTATATCACGGCTTAGGAAGAATGTCAATATTGTGCTAAACTGGACATATGAAACTAAAAACAATATATGCAACTCAATATGAAGGTCAAGAACTGAGTGTAGGCGACGAGGTCACTGTTGACGGTGTGGAACATGGACATGCAATCAGAACATTCAGGCTTGATGATGGAGATAGGTGCCGCATAATAAATGGCACAGACTTTTGGTATGAAGCAGAAATTCTTACAACAAAGCGAGAATTTTTGACAGCAAGGATTCTAAGCGTAAACGAGGCAAACACGAATCCAACAAGAAATCTTACGGTTTTTCAATGTATGCTTAAATCTGACAAGATGGAACTGCTTCTTCAAAAACTTACAGAGATTGGGGTTTCTTCGTTTGTTCCTGTTATGTCTAGAAATGTTGTGAAGACTGGAGAAATGAAGGAAGCAAGAGCAAATCAAATCATTGTTGAGGCTCTAAAACAATCGGGAAGAACAACAAAACTGGAGCTCAAAAAAGCGATTGATTTTAAACAAATGGCAAAAGATTTAAAGGACTTCGATTGTGTGTTTTTAGCTAATGAAACGGCCACCAAAAAGCTTGGTGAGTTCGGAGCACAAATATATGCGACAATGAAGGAAAATGCGCGTATAGGGCTTATAATCGGCCCAGAAGGTGGTTTTGACAAATCTGAAATAGAGTTATTGACAAATTTAGTGCCACAAGAAAAGCTTATTAACTATTTGATGTGCAATCAAATTTTACGTGCAGAAACTGCGGCAATTGCGGCTGCGAGTATTATTTTGTTAGGGTAGGAATATGAAAGTCATCATCATAACTTTGGGTTGCAGAAGCAATCAATATGAGGCAGATAAAATCAAACAAAAACTTGAAGAGCAAGGGGTTTTTGTCAGCCAAAAGTTTGATGACGGGGCTGCAGATTTTGTTGTTTTAAATACATGTTCGATAACTCACATTGCCGACAAAAAAAGTAGGAATTTGATTTCAAAAGCAAAGAAGCATTCGCCAAAAGCAAAGGTTATTGCGGTTGGGTGTTCGAGTGAAAAGAATAGGGAACAGTTTAAAGGTGTGGACTTGGTTCTTGGAACAAAAGACAAAATGAGTGTTATATCTTTTATTATGGGGTTTCAAGATATTGCCCCTGCTAACGGCAAGCTAAGCGCTGGTGCAATATCTTTCAACCCTGCTGACAAAGTCTGTGTGAATGTAGGGGTCGCACCTAAGGGCGACCCGCAGAAAAAACAAAAAGCCCTTCTGAAGATTCAAGACGGCTGCAACAACTTTTGTTCATACTGCATTGTTCCGCACATTAGGGGAAGAAGTGTAAGCCGAGATATCAATGAGGTTCTTGCTGAAGCCGAAGAGTTGGCGAAAGTTTATAAACAAATTGTTATAACGGCAATCAATATTTCTGATTTCAAAGTTGATGGGCAATATGCATTGGTTAGGCTTGTGAGAGAACTGGGCGAAAGGTTGCCAAAGACTATATTCTCTTTTGGAAGTCTATACCCAAGTGATATTTCAAACGAGTTGTTGGAAGCGATGAAGAAGGCTGGAAACTTTGAAGCGTTCTTCCATCTTTCAATGCAATCTGGCAGCGATGAAGTTCTTAAGCACATGGGCAGGAAGTATTCTGGCGTTGAGTTTTTGGAAAAAGTTGCTTTAATCAGAAAGCATTTTAAGAAGACGTTTATTTCTTGCGACGTGATTGTTGGCTATCCAACAGAAACAGATAAACACTTTGCAGAGACTGTTGCGGTTTGCAAAACTGCAAGGTTTGACCATATGCATATATTTGTTTATTCTAGACGTGAGGGAACACCTGCGGCGTTGTTGCCGGAGGTCGCTCATGACATAAAAGAAAGTCGTTCTAAGATACTTGCCAAATTAAATAAATAGTGTATAATAGACGAATAGACCTTTTACTTAGTTTTCGGAGATTCCTCAGAACCTAACCGATTACTCAGTTTAATGGAAATAATATGGGAGGAAAAAAAGATGGACAAAATCACAAAAGCAAAGATTGTTAAAGAATTTGGAAAGAAGCCTGGCGACACTGGAAACACAGAAGTTCAAATCGCGCTTCTTACTGCAAGAATTTCTGAAATCACAGAGCACATGAAAGTTCACCCAAAAGACAAGCACACAAAACGTGGTCTTTTGAAACTTGTGCACACAAGAAGAAGTTTTCTTAAATATCTAGAGAAGCAAGACATTGAAGCATTTAGAGCACTAAAAACAAAACTAGGAATTCGTTAATAACGAATTCTTTTATATTCTAAACGGGAGGAGGTGAATATAGTATGGCAACAGTTAGACTTGGAGAAGGCGAAACAGTTGAATCTGGACTTAGAAAGTTTAAAAGAAAAGTTCAAAGAGATGGCGTGATTAAAGATATTAAGAAAAAAGACTCATACGTTGGACTTAGCGAAAGAAAAAAACTTAAAAAAGAAAACGCAATCAAGAGGGACAGAAAAAAAGATAAGCGTTAATAAAAAAGCACCATCGGTGCTTTTTTTGTGTTACAATACTTTATTAGTGTAAAAATAAAAAAAGACCTCAGAGAGGCAGGGGAGAAAAAAAATGAAAGAAATTAAGGCAGTTAAAAACATTCAAACATTCAAAACAGAAATTGGTGGAAAGGAAGTGACACTGGAGTTTGGCAAGCTTGCACAACTCAGCAACGGAAGCGTGCTTCTTAGATGCGAAGAGACAGTAATCATGGCAAACGTGAATATGAGCAAAAAACCAAAAGATGGACTAGACTATTTTCCACTTGTTGTGGACTATGAAGAAAAAATGTATAGCGTTGGAAAAATTCCAGGCGGCTATAAGAAAAGAGAGAGCGGACTTAGTGATGCTGGCATATTGGTTTCGAGATTGATTGACAGACCAATCAGACCGTTGTTTGATGACAACCTTAGAAACGAAGTTGCAATTGTGGTGACGCCACTTTCAATTTGTAGCACCGTAAACGTTGAAGCACTTTCTATGTTTGCTTCAAGTGTTGTTCTAAGCATTTCAGAGGTTCCATTTGGCGGACCAACAGGAAGCGCTGCAATCACACGCGTTGGGAAAAACTTTATTGTAAACCCAAGTTGCGAAGACAGAGAGAAGGGCGACCTTTTCGTTATTGCTTCTGGAACAAAAGATGCAATCTTGATGGTTGAGGCAGACGCAAGCGAAGCAACGGAAGCCGACATTTTGAAGGCTATTGATTTGGCTCATAAAGAAATCAAAAAACAGGTTGCTTTCCAAGAAGACCTTATGAAAAAAATTGGCAAACCAAAATATCAAATGGAAGCTCCAAAAGAAGTTGATAAGAAATTTGTTAAGGAAGTTAGAGCGTTTGCAGACGCATTACTTGATAAAGCAATTGTAAGTGTAGATAAAAACACAAGAGAAGAAGCAGTTGAGCAAGTTAAGGCAGATGCTTTGGAAAAGTTTAGAGAGAGCGAAGAAGTTAAGGCAATTCCTGATATCATTTATGATTTTACAAAAGAAAAAGTTAGAGCAAGCATCACTGAAAAAAACATCAGACCAGATGGAAGAACAAGCGACCAAATCAGACCAATATGGTGTGAGGTTGGATTGCTTCCTCGTGTTCATGGAAGCGGAGTTTTCACACGTGGGCAAACACAGTGTTTGACAGCTGCAACTCTTGGAATGCTTTCTGAAGTTCAAAAACTAGACGGTGTGGACGACGAAGACACAAAACGCTATATGCACCACTACAACATGCCTCCATATTCTCTTGGAGAAGCAAGAATGCTTAGACGTGCAGGAAGAAGAGAAATTGGACATGGTGCACTTGCTGAGAAAGCACTAGAGCCAGTTCTTCCAACAGAAGAAGAATTCCCATATGCAATCAGGCTTGTTTCTGAAGTGACATCTTCAAATGGTTCTACATCAATGGCATCAACTTGTGCGTCAACTCTAAGTTTGATGGATGCAGGTGTTCCAATCAAGGCTCCAGTTGCGGGAATTGCAATGGGACTTATTAAAGAGAAAAAGAAAACAGTCATTCTTTCAGACATTCAGGGTGTGGAAGATTTCCTTGGAGATATGGACTTTAAAGTTACGGGAACAGAAAAAGGAATTACAGCACTTCAAATGGACATGAAGATTTCTGGAATCGATTTGAAGATTATGAAAGAAGCGCTAGAGCAAGCAAGAGTTGGCAGAATGCATATCCTTGGAAAAATGTTTGAAGCGATTGAAGAGCCACGTGCAGAGGTTTCAAAATATGCTCCAAAAATTATCACATTCCAAATCAACCCAGATTATATTAAAGATGTTATTGGAAGCGGTGGAAAAGTGATTAACGAAATCATTCGTCAAACCGGCGTTAAGATTGACATTGAGCAGACAGGTGAAGTGTTTGTTGCTGGTGTTGACAAGCCAATGCTTGAGAAAGCAAAAGATATCATCATGACGATTGCTGGAGACCTTGACACAAACAGAGTATATACAGGTGAGATTATCAAAGTTCTTCCAATTGGTGCAATTGTTTGCATTGCTCCGGGCGTTGAAGGAATGATTCACATTTCAAAACTTTCAAAAGAAAGAGTTGCAAAAGTTGAAGATGTTGTAAACATTGGAAACAAAGTGGAAGTAAACTTCCTTAAAGAAGACGACAGAGGAAGACTGGACTTTAGACTGATTAGAAAGTTATAAGGGATTTAAAGATGGGATTTTTTAGGAAAAAAGAAATTAGTTATGAACAACTAGTTAAAGATTTTAAGACAAGACTATTGACAGAAAAAGAATTAGATTACATCGTTATGTTGCCACTTTCTAAACAAGACCCATTTTTTGATGCTTATGGTTTCAATAAAGCCGACAGTGGCAAAAGTGCTTTGTTTATAATCAAGAACTATGACGGGCTTATGTATGCTGAAACAAGAAAAATGAAAAGGGGTGGTAAATGATTACACTAACTGTAACTTTTTTTAGTTCCGTTGTTTTGTTTGGAACTATGTGGTTTAGAAGATTGTTTAGAAAAAAAGTTCCAACAATTATTAAGTTGGAAGACGGAGTGACACTCATTCACCAAAAAAGAATGGTGAGCGATTCGGCTTCGGTTGTTGTGTGGTTTAAAACTGGTGCAAACGACGAAAAGATTGCGGGCATGGCTCACTTTGCAGAACATATCTTTTTGCAAGGAACAAAAGGCAAGAATGCTGCAACAGTTAGGGAAGAGCATAAGAGACTTAGTTCAGACATGAACGGTGCAACGTGGTATTCTTTTGTGAACTTTTCGGTTCACACATCTTTGAAGAATTTAGATAAGTCAACAGAACTTCTAAGCGAACAACTTTTCAACCCAAGCCTAGACGAAAAAGACATAGAAAACGAGAAGGGCGTTTTGGAAAGCGAAATTGCAATGTGGCACGACGACGAGCGTTCGGTTTCATATAACGCTGTAAGAAGGCTTACATATCCAAACGCAAGACACGAAGACGTTTTGGGTGACATTAAATCGGTTAGAAGTATTTATAAAAAAGATATTTTGGAGCATGCAAAAACAAACTATGGACTAGACAATATGGTTGTTATGGTTCACGGCAACATTTCAAAAAAGAAAGCGAAGAAGTTGGTTTTGGAAAAATTTGTGGCAAAGGCAAAGGCTTTTGGAATTGGTGAATCTAAGGCAAAAAACGAATATAAATATAACCACAACGACAAATCGAAAATGGAAGTTATTGTTAAATCAACACAAAAAAATGCAATCATTGAATTGAACTTTCCATTGACAATATGTTCGGCATATTATCCACACCATATTCGCCTTGAAGCCGTGGAATGGCTTTTAAATGGGCTAGGCGGCGTTTTGATGGACGTTCTGAGGGAAGAACGCGGTTTGATTTATGGTGCACACTCAAGCGCTATGCTGACTAGAAATGAAGAAAAACATTTCTCTATTTCAATAGAAACATCTAAGGAAAAAATCAACGAATGTCTTAGCGCTTTGGACGAAATTTTTAAGCGAACAAAGTTCACACAGGAGAAGCTTGATGAATATAAAGCAGTGGTTGAAGTGAAGGAAGCAAAAGATTCTCCGATTCCAAACTCGTCTGCATCTTGGAGAAGTTTCAGAATGCTTTCTAGGTTTGGAATGTTTAAAACAAAGAAAGACAGAAGAGAAGAAATCAAGAAACTGACACTTACTGATGTAAACAACATGTGCGATGAAATCAGAAGAGAAAGAAAATTTTTTGTTGTTGTTCACTCTGCAGTTGAAGCAAAGAAAATTCTAAAACTTGATGAAATTGAAAGAATTGTGTTCTAGAAAATTTGTTCTAAAAACGTTTGGTGTTTGAAATTATATGTTGTATACTTATAATACAAATGTTCTAGAAGTTAAAGGAGAAAACAAATGAGCAGTAAAGGAAGAAAGGGAGTAGGCTTGTCTGAAACCCTTGCACAAATTGAAAAGCAATTCGGAAAGGGAAGTATTATGACCCTTAGAGAAGAAGACCGCCAGCAAGTTGAAGTTATTTCAACGGGGTGTCTTCCACTTGATGTGGCACTTGGCATTGGTGGAATTCCAAGAGGAAGAATCATTGAAATATATGGACCAGAGAGTTCTGGAAAAACAACTGTTGCATTGCATGTGATTGCAGAGGCACAAAAGGCAGGAGGCGTTTGTGCGTTTATTGACGCAGAGCACGCCCTGGACCCGGTGTATGCACAAAAGCTTGGAGTTGATTTAGACAAACTATATATCTCTCAACCAACAACTGGAGAAGAAGGACTAGACATTGCAGAAATGCTTGTTGCTTCTGGAGAGATTGCACTTGTTGTTGTGGACTCTGTTGCAGCACTTACACCAAGAGCAGAGATTGAAGGTGAGATGGGAGACTCTCACATGGGTCTTCAAGCAAGACTTATGAGTCAAGCTCTAAGAAAACTTACAGGTGTTGTTTCAAAAACAAACACAACTGTGATTTTCATCAACCAACTTAGAGATAAGATTGGAGTTATGTTTGGAAGCCCAGAAACAACAACGGGCGGAAAAGCGCTTAAGTTCTATGCATCAATCAGAATTGATGTGAGACGTGTTGAAAGCATTAAAGACGGAACAACAGTTATTGCAAACAAAACAAGAGCAAAGGTTGTGAAAAACAAACTTGCTCCTCCATTTAGAGAAGCAACATTTGAAATTGTTTATGGAACTGGAATTTCAAAAGAAGGAAGTTTGCTAGACCTTGCAATTCAACTTGGCATTGTTGAAAAGTCTGGAAGCTGGCTTTCATATAAGGGCGACAAGCTTGGGCAGGGAACTCAGAAGGTTAAAGAACTGTTTATGAACAACAGAAAGATTTATGACGAGATTGAAGCACTTGTTAAGGCAGAGGTCTTCAATAAGCCGCAGCCTGCAGTCCTAGATGATGAGGAAGAGGAAAATTTTGAAGATTAATCAAAAAACGCGAAAGCGTTTTTTATTTTGATATTCATTTGGTAAAATTTTCTAAAATTGGTATACTTAAGCCAAGAACATATAGTTCTATGAAAGAGTTTTAGGGTTGTTCCCATTTACGATATACATAAAAAAAGTTTGAAAAAGTTTTAAATTTATTAAATATATAGAATTAGGGAAAATCTAGGGCTAAAAAATAAGGAGAGAAAGATGTTAACACTAGCAATGTTGGCTTCTAGTGCTCCTGCAATCATTTCTGGAGTTGTTGCTGGCGTGTTGGGGCTTGCTATAGGGTTTGTTGTTAGACAAGTTTTATATGTAAACAAAAAAAACGCGGCAGATAAAACTGCAGCACGAGTGATTTCAGAGGCATATCAAGAAGCAAAGGTTGTAAAACAAAATGCTGTAATCGAAGCAAAAGAAGAAGCTTTGAAACTTACAAAAGACAGTCAGGAAGAATTCCATAACAAAAGACTAGACCTTGAAAGACAGCAAGATAGAATCAATTTAGAAAAACAACAGATGGAAAGCCAAAAGGCAGCCATCGCAAAAGACGAAGAAAGAAGCGAGAAAACAAAGCAAGACCTTGCTTCAGAAAAAGAAAGTTTGGCTCGTCAAAAAGACGAAGTTGAAAAAGCGAAAAATGAGGCTTTAGACAAGTTGACGAAAGTTGCAAAACTTTCAAAAGAAGAAGCAAAGAAAGAAGTTATAAGCCTGATTGAAGGCGAAGCAAAAAAAGAAGCGGCAATTATTGTTAAGGACATTGAGCGTAAAGCAAAAGAAGATTCAACAAAGGTTGCAAAAGAAATTATTTCTCACAGCATTCAAAGAATGGCTGGGGAATATACAGCGGAAATCACAACAAGCACAGTGACAATTCCTAGCGACGAAGTTAAGGGAAGAATTATTGGGCGTGAAGGAAGAAACATTCGTGCGCTTGAAGCTGCAACGGGCGTGGACTTTATTATTGACGACACACCAGAGAGCATCACAATAAGCGGGTTTGACCCAATTAGACGTGAGATTGCAAAACAAGCACTTGAGAAGTTGATTATCGACGGAAGAATTCACCCAGCAAGAATTGAAGAACTAGTTAGTAAAGCAAAACGTGATGTTGACCAAGTTATTAAAGAAGCGGGAGAACTTGCAGTTTTGGAATCTGGTCTGATTAACGTTCACCCAGAGGTTGTTAAAACTCTTGGGCGTCTAAGATACAGAACAAGTTATGGTCAAAACGTTCTAAAACACAGTTTGGAAGTTTGCTTTATTGCCGGACTTCTTGCGGCTGAGGTTGGTGCAAACGTGACGATTGCAAAACGAGCTGGCTTACTTCACGATTTAGGAAAAGCACTAGACCACGAAAACGAAGGAACTCACACACAGCTTGGTGCTGAGATGCTTAGAAAATATAAAGAAACAGAAGCAGTGGTTCATGCAGTTGAAGCTCACCACGAAGACGTTCCGTTTACAAGCATTGAAGCAATTCTTGTTGCAGCGGCAGATGCAATTTCTGCATCACGCCCAGGGGCAAGAAGAGAAAGCCTTGAGAATTATGTGAAGAGGCTTAAGCAACTTGAAGGCATCGCAAACGACTTTACAGGTGTTGAAAAGTCATTCGCAATTCAAGCAGGAAGAGAAATCAGGGTTATTGTTAAACCAGATGAAGTGGATGATGCTCAGGCGTTGTTTATGGCAAAAGAGATAGCAAAGAAAATTGAAGCTGAAATGGAATACCCAGGACAAATCAAAGTAAACGTAATTAGAGAAACCAGAAGTTCGGAGTACGCAAAATAGAAGTAGGGGTCGACCGATGGGCGACCCTTTTTTATTAGGGTCTTGATTTTCTAAAATTCTTCTGCTAGAATAATCTTATGTACACAGAAATTTTATTTTTGACAACTTTTGTTCTTGTTGTTATTTACGGACTATTTGGCGCCGGCGCATAATTGTGCTATACTTTATTTATGGATAAGAAAGAAAAAAGTTTAGATAAACAAATTGATGAAGCAGCAGGGCAGGTTGCATCTGCCATTGGGCAAGTTTCAACAGAGATTGCTTCTGGAGTTAGAAAATTTTTTAAGAGTCTAGATGAAAAAGAGAAAGCAAAAGTTGTTCGTTTTTGCGACGCCTGCGGAACTCAAGTGCCACAAGACGATATTCGTTGCGAATCTTGCGGCAAAGGCATTTCGAAATAATTTATATATATGCTATACTGCGTTTAGAAGATTAGGAACGTAGAAAAAAGTGAAAGAGAACTTAAGAATGTTAAAAAATTGGTGGCAGTTCACGAAGCCGGACAAAAGAAAGTTCGCCTTCTATTTTTTTCTAGCTGTTGTTCATAGAGTTTGTTTAGTTCTGGGACCTTTTCTTGCGGCAATGGCAATTTCGAATTTGGCTGAAGGGAATATAGAGATGGCAATGATTTTCCTTTCACTCGAATTTGCACAACTTGTTTTTAGAAACATTGTTGCAGACCAGATGTATAGAAGATTTACGTCTCTTAGAAAAGACCCATATTGCAGGCTTCAACAAAACATCATCACAAAAACGCTTAGGGCAAAGAAAGAAAACTTTAAAGCAGTAAGCGAAGAACAAATTCTAAACACAATTCACGCAGACGTGAATGAAGTGACGCGTTTCTTAGACACAATATCTCTAAAGGTTGCAGACCTTGTGAGACTTCTTATCACTGTTGGTGCGGTTATTTTCCTAAATCCATATGTTGCTTTGGTGATTGTTGGTGCAACAATTATAAACTTCTTTATTGGAAACAAATTGTTTAGTAACTTTGCAGCAGTGCAAGGGAAGGTTAAGAGCGCAATTGATAATCAATATAAAGCTTTGACGAACATCTTAAACGCAAAAGACAAAATTTCATTCGACGAAACGCGAGATGCGCTGGAAAAAAGTTTTGGCGAAACAAGTGGGCAATACATAAAGTTTGACCACAAAAGAAACAAAATAGATTCGCACATAAGAACATGGTTCTTTGTGTTCTATATGGGTATCGTTTTTGCCATATCAATTGCACTTGTGTTTTTGATTGGGCAAGACTCTTTGACGTTTGCAGAATATTTGATTATCATTCCATACGTAACAACAGGAATTGTTGGCGCAACAGACTTTATGGAAGTGTTTAGAAGTCTTAAGGAAGTAAACGTTTTTGTGAACAGGGTTAAAACAGTTCTAAGTTTTTCCGAGAAAGAAAATATTGACGGAACATATGAACAAGACTATATCTTTGGAGGGATTAACTTCCTGGATGTGACATATGAAAATGAAGAGTGCGATGGCGACGAAAATAAACCGCCAGTTTATAACCTGACATTTTCAATTGCTCCAAACACAACGACAGTTATCCATGGTTCAAACGCAGATGGAAGAATTTCGGTTTTCAGAATGCTTAAAAGAGAACTTAAACCAACAAGCGGAAACATTCTTCTTGGCGACCTTGATATATACGACTATAAGCGTTCAAACTATATCAAAAACATAAACGTTGTGACATCTGACTCTTTTATGCTTAGAGACAGCGTGATTAGAAACCTGAAGATTCTTGGAAACACAAGAGAAGATGTTGATGAAATCTGTAATGAACTTGATATTCACGACAGAATTTTGGAGTTGAAAAATGGCTATGACACTCACATAGACGATGTTCCAAGCGATTTGAAATATTTGATTGTTCTTGCAAGAGTGTGTCTAGCTAAGTGCGACACATTGTTGTTCTATGACATCACAAACAAAATGGAACGTTCGATTGTTGTTAAGGCAATCAAAAAACTTAAAGGAAAGAAAACAATGGTTGTGTTTGCTCCGTCACGCACAGCTGCAATCACAAAGCCGGGTGTTTGCGACAAAGTGATTGAACTTAAAGATGGGCTTATGGTAAGCGAAGAAACCATTGAGGACATTCAAACAATAAAAGCAAGAGAAGAAGAAGAGAGGGTGGAGCAAATCAGAATGGAAGAACTTATTGCAAGACTTGTTGAAGAAATAAACGAAAAAGTTCAAGAAAACGAAGAGAGTGAAAAATCACTCCCATCTGAATAGTCTTTCAAATGTGTTTGGACCGGCTAGTCCGTCTATGCCTAAACCACGTGCTCTTTGAAAGGCACGAACTTGCCCATCTGTTATTGGGCCAAACGAGCCATCTGGAATTGTTGAAAACCCGTTTGTATATAACGCTGCCTGCATAAGCCAGACAAGGTTGTTTCTGTCGCCAATTCTAAGTGTGCGTGTTGCTGCACGAGTTCTTGGTCCCCAGATTCCATCGGTTGCAAGTCCTGCATTAAACATGCGGTTTAACTCCATTTGATATGCACGAATAAGTGCCCTTTTTGAAACTGGTCCAAAGTTGCCGTCGACCGTAAGCCCTGCGTTATAGTGAGTGTTTAAATACGTTTGAATTCGCCGAACGTTTTCAACATAGTCTCCTGGAGGCGGCGGTGGCTGAGTTGTTGGCGGTGTTGGTGTTGTCACCCCTGGGCAGCTTCTTCCAAGCGAACTTATAATTCCGCTGGCAGTTGCTCTTGCATAGTCGTTAAACCGTGTGTCGAATAGGCGGTTGTCTTCGGCATTTGAAATAAAGCCATATTCAAAAAGCATTGCCGGTGCGTTTGTATTCCTTAGAACTGAAAATGTTCCATATTTAAGCCCGCGGTTGCTTTGAACTCCAGCAGCCACAACTCGGTTTAAAACTAAATTTGCTGCAGCAACAGAAAAAGCCGAAGCATTTGTTGCAACCCAGTTTTCAACTCCGTTTGCAGCGGGGTTTGTTGAAGCATTTCTATGTATTGAAACAAACAGGTTTGGGTTTGCTCGATTGCTTATTGCGCTTCTTTCAAGAAGTGGAACAAAAACATCGGTGCTGCGTGTATACACCACATCAATTCCGCAACCTCTTAGAATGTTTCCAACTGCCAGTGCCATTCTTAAGTTATCATCTTTTTCTAGTCTAGAACCAAACACTGCGCCAGGGTCATAGCCTCCGTGACCGGCATCTATAACAACTCTTGCCATATATTCTCCTTCGGGTCTCTCTAAGGTGCGACCCTACATTCTTAGTGTATGAAGCACATATTGTTTTGGTTTTAAATAGAATAAAAACATAGGAGAAGAATTACATATGGCAACAGGAACACTAATTATAAGTGCAAGCATGGCGGGTGGGGCTATTCCAGTTCCAAACGCAGCATATGCTGTGAAAGATAAACAGGGGAATGTTTTGTTTACTGGGTTTACAAACGAAAGCGGGGAATCGGCGGTTATGACACTCACCGCTCCATCAATGGAGATGACTTTGTTTCCAAACCCAGATGGGCCACTTCCATATGGTGTGTATGACATTTTTATATCAAAGCCTGGCTTTGCAACAATCAATATTATTGATGTTGAAGTTTTTGCAGGGCAAGAGTCTATTCAACCTGTGGAGATGCTTCCGATTGAAGACGGAATGGACACAGAGTATACATACATAATTCCACCACCAACGGCTTATCAGCCAACTTATCCTCAACTTCAGGTTGCACCGCCTGACCAAAGAGACCCGCCAGCAGACCCAGCAAGAGTTGTTGCTCCAGATTTTATGCGGGTGCATCTAGGTGTGCCGACAAATTCTGCTGCGGCAACTGTTAGAGTTCGGTTTATTGATTACATAAAAAATGTGACGTGTAGCGAAATATATCCAACATGGCCGACGAACTCGATTATTGCAAATGTGCATGCAATTGTTTCGTTTACTCTAAACAGAGTTTTCACAGAGTGGTATCCATCTCGAGGATATAATTTCGACATAACCAATTCAACAACTGTGGACCAAGCGTTTGTGCCAAACCGAACAATCTTTAGCAATATAAGCCAAATTGTTGATGACATTTTTAATGTCTATGCAAGGCGTGCGGGTTTTTTAAACCCATATTTCACGGCATATTGCAACGGCACAACAACAACTTGCAAAGGGCTTTCGCAGTGGGGAACAGTGACGCTTGCAAATAGAGGGCTGACGCCTCTTCAAATTTTGCATAACTTCTATCCAAATGATTTGATTTTGGACACTGCACCAGTTGAAACTTTCACTGGAACTTATCCAGGTTTCATTTTAGAGCAAGGTGCAACTGGAGATTCTGTCAGAAGAATTCAAACACAACTAAACAGAATACGTGCAAACTATCCAGCCATTCCAGCAATACCTGCGTCAGAGTTTGGTTTCTATGGTCCAAACACAACTGCTGCGGTTAGGTCGTTTCAACAAATTTTTAGACTTTTGGTTGATGGAAAGGTTGGGCGGAGCACATGGAACAGAATTTCGCAACTGTTTGTTGCAGTCACAAAAATGGCTGAACTAAACGGTGAGGGGCAAAGAATTGGATTAGACCCAAACCCGCCAACGGTTACAATAAGGCAGGGAAGCCGCGGAGCAGATGTGATTCATGCTCAGTTTATTCTAAATTATATATCGCAGTTTTTCTCAGACATTCCAGCACCAGCAATGGATTCTGTGTTTGGTGCAACAACGGCTGATGCTGTGCGGGCGTTTCAAAGAAGATTTGGTTTGACAGCAGACGGCATTGTTGGACCGGCAACATGGAGAAGATTATATGAAGTATACAGAACAGTTGAAGGGCAAAACCCTCCACAGGTTCCACAGCCACCGCAACTTCCACCAGTGACTAGACCGCCGTTTCCAGGGGTTCTTCTAAGACGTGGAAGCACAGGAGCTAGTGTTAGAACTCTTCAAGAACTTATAAACAATTCTAGGCGTGTGCACCCATCTGTGCCTGCACTTAGTGTGGACGGCAACTTTGGACCACTGACAGAAAATTCTGTGCGGGCATTTCAGCGCGCAGCAGGTTTGGTTGTTGACGGAATTGTTGGACCAATCACTTGGAATGCGCTTACTGCATTATTGTAATAAAAAAACGCCCTTGGGCGTTTTTTGTTTTATTTAAGTTCTTGATAGTCACTGTCTGGTGCAACATTTGAAATTGCTGGAGCTGGTTGTGCAACGGCTTCTTGTGGCTTTTGAATAAGAAGCATAATCCCTGCAATCAGTGAAATTATTCCGCCAAGAATAACTCCATAAACAATTGCAATTATTCCAACTGTTTTGTCTGTGAACTTTGTACTTCTCATTGCCAAAATTCCAAGAACGATGATTGCAATTTCAAGCGGAATGTATAGTGCATACATCACAATCCAAATTGTGATGAAAAGTGCAAGCGTTCCATCTGGGTCTGCAAGTGTTTGACCATTTGCGTTTAGGTCTGCTTCAATCAACTCCACAAAGAACACTCCGATTGGATATGATAGTGCCATCATCACAATGCATGTGATAATTCCAACTCCGCCTAGAATGATTAGAATAAGTTCTGTTGCTTTTCTTACGTTTGATTTCATTTTTT
>Ga0131853_10009017_pt1 | contig 18202 bp, 12 predicted proteins | sample TergutLab28metaG_FD_92764 | JGI IMG/M metagenome (GOLD analysis project Ga0131853, IMG submission 92764) | Labiotermes labralis P1 segment gut microbial communities from Petit-Saut dam, French Guiana - Lab288 P1 (version 2) (version 2) | ecosystem: Host-associated > Arthropoda: Insects >... | reverse complement strand
TCAGTCACATTTGTTTACAGCTGATGTGGTGTACAGCCGTCTAACAGTTAAAATGTAGACATTTATTTGTAGAGTTCTTGGATAAATGTGATGGATCTTGATGTACAGTGTCTTGGAAGCAGCCTACGCACTTACCGAAAATCAGCAATGAAAGTTTTTGCATTCTTTCGATTTAGTGCCTTGAAATTGTTAACAATAATACAAGGAGTAAACAAAACAAATGGTTGTATTTAATCTTGCCTTACAATTATTATTTTTCCCTTAATCTCTTTCTACAAGCCACCACACACGTACTGCATTAGAACACCGTAATTACAGGCCGTTCCTATTTCTACAATGAGCTCTTGTTACATTTCATAATGCTGGTTAACTCCTTCATTAATTTACAAGTGTAATATTAAAACTCACAACATACCGTATATTCTCGAATCTAATCTGCACCCGAATCTAATCCGCACTAGTTTTGCCGATTTCTTAAAAGAAACTAAACTTACTTCGCGGTTTTAATCCGCCTCTTTCCTTCAACCGTCCCTTGCCTACAAGGCTGACTGATTCAGTTAGGAGTGATGACGGCGAGTCTGAAGAATAATAAATTTTTGGCCCTCTGAATCTGTAAAAAGAGTATGGATTAGATTCGAGAATATACGGTACGTTTGAGACCACTGTCTACCACATTACAAGATTTAACTTAACTGTGCTAGAAGAAAGGTAATTCTAAACACACAGAGAGGCAGACTGAGAAGACAAACGAATTGCTGGGAGAATGTAACTTTGTTGTGACGAGTCAAATATTTTGGCAAAGAAAGTTCTAAAGTGGTTTATGTAGACAAGTTCTTACTGCCTTAATTGTGGAAACTGCTGCTTCCATCATCAGGGTAAAAGATGGAAGTATCGGGTTCATCAGAGGTGTAGATAGACCTAATTTTCTGCCATATTGCACCTTGTCCTGTGTCAGCCAAGAATGATATTAATATAGTATATTTAGAAAGGATGTGTGGTCAGTAGTCTTGTTAGCCGAAAGTCCCACTCGAAGGCAACTTCCTAGGACTCGATAATAGAAGGCTATAAATTTGGGTGCGTAACTGATATGTAAGTAGTTTATCTGTCGGCGGGTAAACGTATATCCTGTTACTGGGAGTGTCAAGATCTCGACAAAGTACAACTCATTGCACAACATTTCGATAACTATGGTTAGTGTAGACTACGTTGTCTACAACAAAATCTTAAATAGGAGTAGAAATATACGACTATTTTAAAACCTCCTAACAGACATCCCCTTACAAGGTAAAGGTAAAATGATCTCGTTACAGGCCCGATGTGGCCCGGAGGGTGGGTAGAGGTATAGCTCTACTCTTCCATGACCGCGGCACTAGAAGGGGTTGAGTGGACAGCAGCACGGCCTCGGCCGCACTTTACACCCGGGAAAGACTCGGTACCCATTTTACAGGAGGCTGGGTGGGCCCAAGGGCTGGTCTGGATGGGCGGAAAATATCGTACCCACCAGGATTTGATCCTGGACCGTCCAGCACGTAGCTCAGTCGCTATACCGGCTGAGCTACCGAGCCCACTCCCCTTACAAGTTATCATAATCATTGTAGGGACGAGGTTATTGGTTGGACGGTCCGGGGCTTGATTCGCGGCAGGAAAAGAGGCGTATCTCTCATCCAAAGTGTCCAGACTGGCTCTGAGACCCAGATATTATCCTATTAAATGGGTGAGAGAAATTCTTTCTTCAGCGGTAAAGCGGCTGGGGCGTTAAGATTGACCACTTCCCTTAATCCATTGCCGAGTTTAATTATAAGCAGTTCGGTACTTCTCCTGTATGCTTTTTGTGACATGTATGAGGATGTTTAAAGCTTAATCTAAGTCATAAGTTTTAAGGATCATGAATGCTAACTTTAACTTACACATGGTGGGGCGAACCGTTGTCGCCAGAACCTGCTCGATAGTCACTTAATGTGCAGGTACCAGCCGCAGAATATCGTTTAAACACGTGAATGAAAGGAGGAGACTTGTGTTTCCTTCTTCATTCACTAGGCATTATAGTAATCTCTATCTATTTATTGTCAGTTGCAATTTGTTTTGATCACTGTGTCACACATAGTAGAATCTGTTGGTATCCCTGGTCACAGTTTGCTGCTGTAATTTTGACATACAAAGCTGTAATCTTTTGGCAAACGTGGTCAGAATTTTCCGTTGTCAGTTTGTCATACAAAGCTCTAAATTCTTGATATCCCTGGTGACAGTTTGCTGTTGTCAGTTTGTCATGCAAAGTTGTAATTTGTTGATGTCCAATTTCACAGATTGTTTTTGCCATTTTGCCATACGAGTTGTAATTTCTTGATATCTGTGGTCACAGTTTGCTGTTGTCGGTTTCTAGTACAAAGCTGTAATCTCTTTACTTTAATTTACTTTACGCTTTTTAGCCACAGCTTTCAGTGGCCAAACAGGTGCCTGTACCTGAGACCCTATTATAAGCTGCAATTACTGTTGTAACATGACGTCATGAGCTACGGAGCGGGACGTATAAAACGGAATTAATAATAAATAATAATAATAATTGAGTCCAACTTTCCTTCTAGGAACATAGGTTGTCTATGAGTCCTTTCCACTTCTGTCTATCGGCTGCTAAGAACCTTAGTTCATTCCAGCTTCTACCCGCTTCCTTGATTATCGATCTTCTCCAACTGTTTTTCGGTCTTCCTGTCTTCCTATTTCCCTGAGGGTTCGAAAGTAGGACCGCATTTGGTATCTCTCCATCCTCTTTTCTTAATGTGTGACCAAACCACATAATTTTACTTTTCTTATTTCTAAATTTAAATCTTCTTGTCCTGTTACTTTCCATAGATCCTTATTGGAAATGCTGTTTGGCCACCATATTCTTAATATATATCGTAGAAATCTATTCACAAAGGTTTGTATTTTACGCTGGATTTCGTTTGTAACAAACCAAGTTTCACATCTATACTAAAGTACAGACTTCACACAGGCATTAAATATCTTAATCTTGGCGTCTTTGCGTAATGATTTATTTAGCCACACATTTCTCAATTTGGAGAATGATACCCTATTCTTCTGTATTCTCCAGTTAACTTCCTTACTGGTACCTCCATTTTCAGCTACAATACTACCCAAATACCAAAAGTCTAATGATCTTTTAATGTCCTCTCCATTTAATCTGAGCCCTTGGTTTAATAAAAGAGAATTAAAAACCTAAAAATACTTAAAACAGATGCGTGACTAAATTCTATATGAAAGCGGTACTGCGTGAGAGAAGGCGATCCTGGTGGCTGTGTGGTATAGGGCGTAGGTTTGTATTCGCTTGATTACTGGGATCGCGGATTCGAATGCCGTCGAGGTACCAGGCTCGTCCCTTGTGTTTGTGGTGTTTTGTATAGTTAGCGTCCCCTGCGACGAGCTTATTACTCGTTCAGGGGAGTCCGACCGAGTGTGTCTAAACACACGAGTCGATATGAGTCAAGCAGAGCCGATTGTCTGTGTTTGCAGCGTATCAATGGGTCATTCTTGATTAAATTCGACTCGGCCTGGCTCGGCTGGGCTTGGCTCGACTCGGCTCAGCTGGACTCGGCTCTGTTCGACCATCGATTCTTGTGCCCGCAGCTTTTGAAAGCGTATCACCTGCCGGTGCATTAAGTTGGGTTAGGATTTTGTCTTCGCTGCTTTGATAAAGTGGCGTAGGAAAACAGGTTGTTATTTTTTGTCACAAAACTACACTTAATATACGTAAAGGTTGAAAGTTAACTTCTGGATCGACAGATTTCTTCTTCCGGATTTCGACGTTCCGTCAGCACTGAGAAAAACATGACATTAGCTGTTATGCCGAACATTTTCAGTTCATTCCAGTTCACAGTCTTGAAATTTGATGTGAATCATTTAACGACGCTGTCGCTGTTTGTGTTAGCTGTAGGCCTGTAATGCCTGTGACATTGAATAGATGTGAACATGGAGCATTAGTACAAAGACAATTGCACTCTACGGGCGAAGGTCGAATAATTCGAAGAAAGTTGCTTCAGCGCTGCTTTGTTCATCAAAAATGCTAGAGGAATTAAGCTGCAATTGATATCGGGCCTCCTCTAGGAAAAACCGCGAACTAATTGCAGATTTTCCTGTCGCACGTGCTCCTGTGTTTCCAAATTATTCTCTGCCCTTAAAGTTTTCCAGCTACTTATTCGTGCACATTGCTTTAGGTCCTGAACTCTACTTCGGCGGTCTACGACACAGTAAGTATTTTTGAGAATGTATTATTGCAATACTTTGGCCCGTTTGATCTTCGGTTTTTTTATTTAATTTTCTTTATTTGTATTTTATATTCAATATAAAAATTGTTCTCACACACTCTCAACATTATTTCCAGTTCTCCTAAAAGCACTTTTAATAAATATCTCACGTAATTTCGAAGCTGTATTATTTTACGCAGTGTTACGTGGAATATTGTCTCTGGCGAAAAAAGGTTTAAATACGGTTCGCGAAGTTCTTCATACTAATTCTTCCCGTTGACTTCTATTTACATGAAATAAATTTTTACGTTTTCAAGAAGCTGAAGATTTTAGTGAAGAAGTGCACTAACTTTTGAAAAATCTAGCAGCTAACTCAAAATTCTAGGCTCCGAAAATATGATATGGAACAGGTTACTTACAAGGAATCCACAGTTGTAAGTCACCGTGTAAACCTTTAATCACACAGTTAACTTGGCGCTCGGGATTTGCGCACCATTGTAATATTATTCATGTATTAACAGACAGCATGTTGCACGTTCCTTTCATTGCGTTAAACTTTAAGGAGTAAAGCGTATAACAGCCGATTTAAAGAGACATATCTGGTTTATGGCGTAGAAAGATATAAGAACACTGTACAATTTGTAACAGGTAGGCTTAATCTTGTTCATTTTCGGTGACCCAACGCTTAAGATTGGGCCGGGTATCTCAGTTGTTATAGCGACTGGCTACGGGCTGTACGATCCGGGGATCGAATCCCAATGAGGGCTACATTTTCCGCACCTGTCCAGGCCGGCCCTGGGGCCCACCCAGCCTCTTGTAAAATGGACGATGGGTACCGGTTCTTTCCCTGAGATAAAAAGCGGCCGGGACGTGAGGCTGACCCCTTACAACTTTCTAGTGCCGTTGTCAAGAAAGAGTAGAGCTATACCTCTAATCCCCCTATAGGCCGTACGGCCTGTACAGAGCCTCAGTGGCTGTAAAAGGGGGCAAATTACCTTTTTTTTTACAAGATTAAAAAATTGATGAAACTATATCAATTACAAACTTCAACACAACTAAGTTTTATTGTTTATTAAATGGACATATTTCGACCCAGCTGTAATAATCACAAAAACTTGGTTGTGTTGAATGTTATAAATGATGCAGCTATCATGCAGTCATACGACTGCAAGTCCACCTTAAAGATTAATCTGATTAAATTCCATTTTCATCTTCTTGTAAAATATGGAATTTATTTATGAATCCTACTAAAGAAAAATGCAATGTCTTCGTATATTTTCGTGTAGATCCGTGTACAAGAAATGCCAGTATAATTGAGTAAATTTTGAGAATGACAACCCCTGCAGGTTTTCTCGCTGCAAGTGTATTTTTGTGATGTTGCAAAGAATGTCTGACGGAAGGAAGCAGGTACTCTAAGTTGAAAGTCTTCAGAGTCGGTGGCTGCGACTGCTGTTTGTAACCCTTTAAGAAATAAGAACTCTTTGGTGTTGAGAGTTTTGGAAGGTATTTTTTTTTTTGTGAGTAGAGACTCATTCATAAGAAACGTTTATAAAATCTACGTGGGGGGTTCGTTTGAATGTATTGATTTGCCACAGATTGATTGATTGTAATTTGTAAGTGCCTTGTCTTTTGAATCACGTTCATTGTACGGTGTGCTTAATAAACGAACAAAGCGGAGAGGACAGTGTTCAGTATCCATTATACATTCACATACATTACACCTCCACTCACGAAGGAACACATGTCCCTGTATGAATCCGACCGGTACTTCATTGTTATCCTCAACACCCGTTTGTGCTTCATTCAAGAGAGTAGTAAGGGTACAAACTTACTGTCCTTTTTAGACACGCTCGCTAAATGGGGAAGAGAGATTATTAGCTTCGTCATATCTGTCTGTCCGTCCTTCCGCATGGAATAATTCGGCCCCCACTGGACGGATTTTCATGAAATTTGATATTTGAATTTTCGAAAATCTATCGAGAAAAATCAAGTTTTATTAAAATCTGACAATTATAACGGGCACTTTACTTGAAGCCCAATATACATTTATGATATCTCTATTTCTCTTGGAATGATAAATGTTTTATACCAATTTGTATAAAAAATCTAACACACATTTTATGTTCAGTAACTCCCACCCCCACCCGCAAATCCTCGCTGGCCACAGAAAAGTTCAATCCAGTCGCCTTCTTCTGCACACGCGCCAGAGCGTGACTGGATCCTCATGCGATATTAGCGCCATATCGGCCCAAAGTCGAGTTACACTCGACAGCCCTTTCCGCTGTACCAAGAAAACTGTCGCGCTCACATCGACACGTTAGTTTAGAATGTTTTATGTTGGTTTCCACTAAGTTTCAGCCATAAAATGGCTGCCTTTGAAATTAGAAATTTCGCGACTTTTTTAAAAATTGACTCTGAACGGATTATTATAATTCACGATAGTATTTCGGTCTGCAGAGATTTAATGCATGTTCCGTTTATAGTGGCTTAGGGGACGTACCTGGGTGCTGATAAGTCCTTAGACTGACCAGAAGTGTTTTAGGAAGAGGAATAGATTGATTTGGCTAGGATAGGGACAGGTGGTGGACTTTTTTGAATGTGGTAATGAAACTCCAAGTTCCATAAAATGCGGGGAATGTAGCTTGTTTCCTTCCTAGTTGGGCTAAGGACTTGTCAGCACCCGTGTAGATGAAATGTGGTGAGGGTCCGTACTGAATTCTTTTACAACCAAAACATTAACGAAATTTCAAGTAGCAAATGCATCATAAATCAACTGTCATCTATACAAGGGGTAGTAATAAATAAATAAATGACGCCGAACACATGCTGTTAAACATTTGCCGTCAAAATGTCTGAGTACCAAAGTTTGCATAAATAAAAGCTAACCTACTCCGTGTAATAAATTTCTTGTTGAGAAACCGGTAGTGTCTCAGCTGGTTGACCAATTACCCTCCTGGTACCTAACCCGATGTTTCATTATTGTGTTCACGGTAGCATCTTCGTCACGCTCTCCGTAACTAGACGATTCCAGTCGAAATATTCACACTGTTGTTACGTACAAATTTAGATAAAGATGTACGGGAGGATTTCGCTGTTTTAAATGTCCATATTAAAAGGGTTATGGTCTATAGCAGCGTGTTGCGTTCTTGTGCTTAGGGACTGCACGTATATGGAGGATAGAAGCAGAAGATTGTGTTTCACCTTAAACGTTGCTGCTGACCTACCACAATTTTAGGTGCTTTTCGCAAAATTGCGGAAAGCGACTATTAGCTTCGTCATGCCTATCTGTCTCTCCGTCCGTCCGTCCGTTCGCATGGAACAAGTTGGCTCCCACTAGAGGGATTTTCATGGTGTTTGGTGTATGAATTTCGAAAATCTACGAGAAAGTTCAGGATTTATTAAGACCTGACAAGAATATCGGGCACGTTACATTAAGACCGATACTCGTTTTTCGTAACGTCTCGCTCAACTGTTCTTGTAATGAGAAATGTTTCAGAAGAAATTTGTGGAGAAAATCAAAACAAACTTTTTACGATCAATAATTTTTTTTTCGAAAATCCTGCCATTTATGAGATAACCCCGAAAATATTGTACGGGCGGACAGGCCACACATGACAGTGTAACACGGCTCATGAACAATGCATGTTGGATACTTAAATCTACAAACACACACTCACTATATACAATACTTACTGCTGTTCCACTACAACAATGGTTATGCAAACGCGTATCAATATTACGTTACACTACAGTGCGTGTTTTCTATCTTCTGCATAAATGCTTGCAAATTTTGATCAGCGCACTGATGACGTCATAAGGTCTAAGTAATCGGAGAAGCACAACAAAGTCACTTTACCAGACGACGGTCCTAAATACACGTTGAGCTAATTTTCCATTAAGTTTGAAACATTTTAAAGAGGATCAGGTCATTTTCGGAAGTGGTTTACCAAACATGCACTGCACTGATATTTCATACACCAGTTAACAGTTCTGCATCACGCTGCCAAAGCCCCTCAAAACCCATAGTAAAATATATCTCTAACACAAATCTAGGAGATCGCGTGGAACATATATGGAATTTTATATGCAGGAAAATGTGACGTAATAAAAAACACATAGGATTTGACACATGGTGTTTTGAACGAGGGACCTGATTTTGGCAACAACGAAATAAAGTGCAATGCTTCATGCACGAGGAATAGAATATGAATATTAAACGCGTGTGGCAATGATTCTTTCTTTGATTACTGGTTATCATAAAAAAATGCTATTTCTTGTAAGGACCCGTGTTCTTTCCCAAAACGAAGGAATTTATTTTCAAGAAACATAACTCAATACTAAATAATTTGAGGGAATAACAGAGAGTAGACTGTTTGACCATTTGGGAATTGTTTCTGTCTTAATATTCTTTAAACTTACAGCATAAATATCACGTAAGCATCATTTAAAATTCAGTTTCTGCTCCGTAGTAAAGGGAGTTTTTCTCCTTTACAAAGATCAGTCACTAAATGAATGCTCTTTCGAGCAATAATAGTTGTTTAGTGTGAGAATCGTAAGGAGGAGATAAATAGACTGTTTGGAAAAAAATGCACAATATCTGAATGTTAAACGTGTTGTTGCGGATGGCATCCGTGAAAAAAATGTGTAAAATTTTCCTTGTCCACACCATGAAGGCATATAGGGCAAGTGTAGATACAGCTGCACTTAAACCTAACCTCGGAACTAGATGGAAGTAAATGGTTAACCGCTGCGGCCGCTTTACACCCGTGTAAGACCCCGTTACGCTATGAATAAGAGGCTGCGTGTGTACAAGATCTCGTTCAGACATTTTGACAAGAGAAAAATCTCTTGCCCCAACAGCGACTCGAACCCCAGACCGTCCAGTAAGTAGCCTAGTCGCTGCACCTACTACCGGAATCAGTGAAGCTCACACAATATTCGTTTATTCAGGGTGACTTTGGATCAGGTTTTCTTCTTCGGAAACTGTTGTGCGAGTAACAGTCGAGTGTCTGAGTTACATCTTAATACCGTTCATACCGTGAACCATGTTCAGTAGTGCAACTTATCTACCAACTGGCGCGCACTACACCGTGTTTCTTCACTCACACTTTACCGGGTTGCTGAGAAATCCTTAGCCCGACCAGGAAGGAAACAAACTACACTTGTCAAAAGTGCGATGGGCAGAGGATTGGATTGATTTGGCTACGGTATGGACAGGTGGTGGGCTGTTGCGAATGGGGTTATGAAACCCCAAGTTCCATAAAATGCGGGGAATAGTTTCTTTCCTTCCTGGTCGTGCTAAGGACTTAGCACCACTGTAGCTCTTGCTTCTACGCGTTTCGGTGTTTATTAACACCAACTTTACGAATCCTCCATCCCACAGCAATTTTCAAAACATGGATCTGTACATAACAACCGGCAGTCCAGCACTCCTCATACAGGATGAGCTGATCATACCAAGCTTAACTGCATTTTACAGGATGAGATCTTTGCTCTTCTGGGATGTTACGCAGCGAATATTGGAAGTTAGATACCGACGTTTCGGGACAATCTATCGGTCCCATCTTCATGTTTCAAGCAGTTGGGATCGACAGGTTTTCTGGAAACGTCAGTAACTAACTGTCGTTATACGCTGCGTAACATCTAAGAAGAACGAAGATTTCATTTTGTGATAATTTTTTTTAAACCGTTAGTTACTGAGGATAAATTCTTCGTTTTACGGAACCCGAAAACTTGTTTTGAAATTCAAGTTTAACATAAAAGGTACAGGTAATGAACTTTCATGTGCCAGAACTGCGCTCTTCAGGGTCATTACACAGCGAGTAGTGGTAATTCCTTACAGACTTTTCAGGACAACCTATCGGTCCCATCTTCAAGGGTAAAGAATCCAAATAGAAAGCTGGTAATTCTAGTATGAAGTTTATATAGGGACGATCTCCCATCCATATTCTTCTCTCTGTAAACCCCATACTAGGTTTACCGCCTTTCTTTATGGATACTTGGCCGTTGAAAATGCGACTGATAGGTTGTCCCAAAACGCCGGTAATAAATTACCACCACTCGCTGCGTAATAATAATGAAGAGCGCTGCTCTCAACTACTGCACGGCGGAAGCTCAACTTTCAGGTGGGGAATTAATTGACTAGCTACTGAAGAACTGCTAGCTTCCCAGGAAAGACTCTTCTCAATGGAGTTGGTTAGTTCCTTAGTTAGTTACAAATCAGTGTTACACAACGTTATCGACTCTCACAAACGCCATTCCCCCATACAGACATCCACATTTCAAAGTCCTTCTCCACTTCGAAGTTTGAACACTAAATTATTGCCTCTCTCAACCGGTGCACCGGCCGGCCACCTACAGTGTTTGACGATACCAGAAGCTCCATAATACAATTTTGACTTCCTGATGATGAGCACATAGTGCTCGAAACATGTAGAGGAATATAATAAACTTATTATAGAACAAGAATTTGTGCGTTAAGTTGGTCAAATACTAAGATTATACTGAGATTCACGGTCAGCAAAACATAAAAAACATAAAAATTATTGCATGTCTCATTTCGATATGCGTGCTACATATCCGCTTGAGTTCATCATTCTTCATATGACACAAAATATTTTAAAAGCTGTCCACAGAGCGGGGTTTGAGTCAGGGGGTTAGTGTAGGTCGCACAACCTGGTTAGGCATTTGTCGTATTTTGGTGTTGGAACTGACAGTTTCAAAAGCGAATTTTACGGAAACAAGGCACAAAAGCCCAGTTCTTGTTTCGCCGGATATATGACGCATCCCAATTTCAGAGACCAACCAACTTATGTTCTTAGGGAAAGAATCCCCTTTTATTGCGTGACTTATACGAAAGAAATGCACAGTATGATAGAAACATTTTTGATATTACAGCATGTGATGCACAGTACCAGCACCTGTGTTTCAAAATACAGTCGTTAAAGAGGATACTTTAGTATTATATTTCAAGCGGAACATATTACTTGGGACTGTTACACCGCAGATTAAATTGCACCGATGTGCCTCTTTTGCATGGAGTTGAATGGCTGGTTGTGTAATGCTGTATTTGAAATACCGGAAGGAAGGCAGCTCATAGTTGGCTTAACCTTAGCACACTACACCCGAGATAATACCTGTAGATAACACACATTGCGTATTCAAGACGCAGCGGACCGCGTTGTTGGTGTGAAAGAGGCTGTACGTTCAGCTTCACCTGAGACCAGGAACAACGGATTGGCTACACAGCAGCTCCACTGTCATGTTCAACTTTCTGAAACACTGTGGTTTTTTTTCGGCTGTTTTGGTATTCAAAACTCTGCATTTTGCCCGCAGAATGTGTTACGCCTGTTACATAAACGTCTCGTACTGGTTGACTGCACCATACTTAAACAGTGTTAAGAGACTGTACAGATAGTGTCTTCTTCTTTTTCTTCTTTCCCGTCTTATCCCCATCCTACTCATCCTCCACAAGCACTACTCTCCCTTATGTACCGTCTCTCCTGATAATACCACCTAAACAGCCGAAGGTCTCTTTCTAGATATTGCCTTCCTGTTTTTTACTCTCATTACGTTTAAATCCTCTTCAGCCTCTTCCCTTTACATTTTACGTGATCTTCCTCTTTTCCTTCTTCCTTTTATATCATAAGTTGCTATTTATTGATAGTCTTTCTGTTTTGAGTGTTTTCCACATAGAAGTATCATCTTAGTGGGAGGAAGATTGTAAAATTTGCTATATCTTCCCCTTGTAAAGGTCCGTTATTTCCTTGCTTGTTCTCAGCCCCAGCGTTCTCCAGTTTTAATATACCCGTTATTTTTCTTCAATCTTCCCTTTCAAATATTCTTTGCGCATTCCTTTCTTCCGTGGTCACTGTATATTTCGAAGTTTCTGACCCCAGGCCAGTTAAGTTTTACATGTTATTTCTGTTAATTTCGATTGTCAAATTTTAAATACTAAAAGGCAATTATTTCGAAGTCTGTAGGAAACCAACGGTATTTTCGGGTTTATTGTGCCCTTTGTAGAACTGCCTATTTGCCTGTTAATTTTATTTCTTTTTTCAAAATTCTCCTCTTATTCTGATATAATCAGACGGATGGAGGACAGTGAAGAATTGAGTAGAATACCGAAGGCTATATGTAAACTAAATGTAGGTGTGTTAAAGAAGACTGGCGAAAATACATAACGAATTGTTTTAGAGTGCTCATTATGCTAAAAGTTTAGCTTTAACAGTTTTTAACTATAGCTCAGTTTGAATAGTGACTACACTACCTAAGGCATGACTGAGTAATCGAGGTTCGATCGTTGGTTATGTCAAGAGGTGCACTGTTTTTCCATAACCTCCACAGCTGTTGTTGTGTGTCCAGGTTAAGAATGCCTGGAGCAGTATCGCCTTTATTTCATATACTTTTATATCATAATGTCTCAATAAGCGCAGGGAGAACCTTTTACAGGGAGGGTATAAGCTTATATAGAGAGATAATATTACAATTGATTTTAATTAAAATATTTTAGTATGTAATTTAAATTACATTGTATCGGTAAAGGAGCCAGGCCCTTCCTTTTCTAACAGTGATGGGGAATTCTAGGGTTCCATAACAACAAGGGATTTCTTAACATAGCATTGAAAGGTGAATTATTAAAATATGCATAATTTGTAAGCTAAATGACGTAATTGTTTATGAAGGGGGCCATCCCCTTATGTATCAAGAATATATATTATATTTAGTACCGTCATACACAACATATATTAAAACCAGATGCTTAATTACAACTGGGTTATACTAGGCGACATATTTCGTCCGTTAAAAGGCCATCCTCAAGCCAACTTAGAGCAATGTTGTTAAGGTACAGTCAAAAATTGTTAAATTTTGACTGTACCTTAACAACATTGTTCTAAGTTGGCCTGAGGATCGCCGTTTAACGGCCGAACATGTCACCAAGTATAACCCAGTTGTAATTAAGCATCTGGTTTCAATATATGTGGTGTATGACGGTACTAATTATAATATTTTAATGACGTAATGTGGCACCAACAAATTTGTCGAACGACCATAATTTGATATGGGGGCTATAAAGTTGTCTGTATCAGAGAAAATCTGCTCTCGAAGTAGTATATAACATAATGTTAATTTGTGGTAACTATTGTACATCACAACATTTATGTCACTTCTGTTAACATTTGCCAGTTCAAATAGTTCCTTCCGTAGACAATGATATTGTCACCAGGTCTATATTATTCTTCATCATAATTCCAATTTTAATGTGACTCTCAGTTAAAATATTTTGGCTAATTGTACGAGGCGGCTATTTCTCAGTTTCGAGGACTAACCTGAAAATTTACGATAAACCACTCACTCATAATGACTTACTTATACCTGTGCTACACTCTGATACATTGTTCCGAAATGTCATGTACAGATATAATAAATTTAGTGCATATAAACCTGCTGAAACTCCATGTCCTACTTGCACATTTTAATCGTGTGAATGTGTTTGGTAATAACAGCTTTAAATTTTCGATGCCTGAAATCTCAGGCGGAATAACAAGTTAAATAAACATAGTAAAAAGAATTATAACCAATCAACACGAAACTACTGTCGGACACTTTTCGAAGTGAACTAGCCAGTACTGGAGGTGTTCCAGCCTGGAGTATAGCAGGATTAATTCTACAAATTCTCCAGCTTCGGACGCAGCTGATATTAGCGAACCTAGGCTGATATCAAGAGGCGGGAGTGTGCCTGAAGTCGTGTATGCGTGGATCAATGTGTTTGTGCAGTCAGAGTGGTGAAGGTGCCAGTATTGGTCTGCTTACTTAGCAGCTGCAGTCATGTAACTGAGGTAGAAGGGGCGTGAGGTTTATGAGTCTGACGCTGAAAGTTGTCATGACAAATGACGGGGACTTTGTGGATGTAATCGTGCTATTATTTTTGTTTACTTGTAGTGTACTTAACGATCTTGTCAGTAAGTTTGAATTTATACCTTATTGTTGAGTGATCAGATGCTGTGGAAGGATGTTGAAATGGTTGTGGCTTTCTGCATTGTAGTCTACTATCCCGGAATTTGCCTGGACGGGCTGAGGAAAACCACGAAGATCCCAATGAAAAATAATTTTTGTCCCGACAGGTATTAGAACTGGCAACGTTCTGGTTGCGGTTTGCTACTTGAACCAGCTTGCTCGGTGCGATAAGAAAGACCACGGGCATTATTGTTTTATGTTTTACTGGCATCACTGTAAATACAGGAAAATGCATGCCTGATGAAGATGTTCTCCATATCCAATCACATTATCAACTATGCTGTATGCACTGTTAACCTCAGTTGCATTGTCTGACGTCTAAGTATGTAAGATTTTTAGAACCATTCGCATCTGTGCAGTGAAGGTCATCCATTACATTTGTAACCGAACCGCTATGTGCTTTCAAAAAGATTTTCCTCTTCCTTGGAATGCATTACGAATATTATTAAAACAGGATCCACTGACACTAAAGTCTGTTATTAAATACACTCCTAATTCTGATTAATTCATCACCGGGCCTCGCAAATTAATACATTAGGATCCAATCTAATATTAGATTCAAATGTTGTTCTAGATTATTCAATTGCACACACCAACAAATGCACATATATATTATTTATGAAGTCCAAAATTTACATTAAAACACTTAAAATGCTCCTACATATTTCGATCACACGATCGTCCTCAGGGAGCATATATTTTTCCTTCCTAAAGTTATAATTTAAAACGTTCAGTGAATTACTTCATTATGTTAACGTGGTGCTGTGGCAGTGTGTCTGTAAGTAGAAAATATGTCTACTAATTAGACTGTTAAAACAATACAGTAAGTAAGAATTTAATATTATACACTAATAATTAGGCTATTGGGTTTGGAGCTTGAGTTATGCTTAACGTGTTTTTGTGTTTGAGTCATACGCTGTTTAGAATGAGCCTGGTTATGGTTGTGCTTTATCTGGATGTTCTACAAGATCGTTTTAAATGTCATTCCCAGTCAAATTCTGTATTTACTTAATGCCTTGCTCATTTTAGCCTTATGCTTATCTCAGCTTAGCGTTTAAGATTGTACTTTCCCAAAATTATTTGGCTCTATAAGAAACTGAAATTCAAGAATTTGTACTGATGGTATGAAATAGTACGGGTGCCTGAGGAAGGCCGGTGTGCTTTTCCTACCCATGATATTTCAACGAAATTTGATTGATATGAAAATGAACCCAATTAACATATAGTGCTGAAGATGCGTGTGCTGATGTGGAAGGACGCATTGTCTCGGAAGTTCGGGGCTGGAATCTTGCTTGTTGTACTGTACCACCGTTTGTCCATATTCTTGTTTAATAACCTGCTATATTCCTGTCTGTAATCTAATACTCTCTTTAAGTATTTTCAACTCGCGTCCTAACTAGGAATTATAATTTAGACAGAACAGACACAAACCCAGGCGAACGGAGTCTGGGGCGACCCAATCTTAAGGCGAGAGATTTTATAAATCATGTCTTTTGGGTTTTTGTTAAAGTAAAAATGCTCCCCCTTCAGTTCAAAATTGAATTATTAATTGGCGGCCATCTAAATGTGTAATGCATCATGTAATAGAACTCCTTTACTAATTGCGACACAATCCTTCTCAGTGTCTGGGAGTTTTATGTCACTAATTGTGGGAAAGTGTTCACAGATTTGAGCTTTTGTTAAGACGGAGAGGAGAGAGCTGCATGTAGGAATGTGCTGACTCTAGATAGAAGAGGTCAGGGCCAGGAATGCAAATGGGGAAGGGCGCCATCCGGTGTCACTGTTGGTTGAGGCACTGCGCTACAACCCGGAAGGTCGCGAGTTCGATTCCCGATGGTGTTATTGGAATCTTTTAATAACATAATCCTTCATGCCGCTCTTTGGACCTGGGGTCGACACAGCCTCTAAGAGAAATGGGGGTAAAGGCGGCCGGTAGGTAGGGCTAATTACCGTACCATCTTCATGTGTCGATTAACTTGAAATCTGGGGGCCTCAAACTCCTGCAACTCTCAGGGCCCGTTCAGGGCCCTACAGGGATTTCTTTGCCTTCACTTGCTATGGGTAAGTTGAAAGGAATTACAGACACATTTTCAAATGAATTAATATCGTCGCCAATAACTTCTGAACGTCCGGGTGAAAACGCTTTAAAGACGGTAAAATTTCCCTGTCCAAACCATTAAGGCGTATAGGGGAAGGAGAGGTAGAGCTCCACTCATTCTTAACCTCGGCACAAGGTGGAGGTGAGCTAACAATGTACGATGCTGTGTTATTGATAACCCCGTCAACCTATATATAAAACTAGACTTCGTCAGGTCGCGTGTTTGGAGATAATTTCGCTGGTTGGACTCGACTTCAATTATACCGCATGTAGGTGGGTTGTGCTTCCCCTGTGGCTACATCTCGCCCCCCCCCCCCCCCCCCCGCCCCGGACATACAGGCACCCTGTCTGCTAGGGCTATTGTTCCATCACATTATTGTTGCCATGTGGCTTGTGGCGGGATTTGCACAGTGTGTTGTTAGTGATAATGGGTAGCTGTGACCAGCCATATAACAACTGAATGTTTAACTATGTTGAATATTGTTCTGCGTTCGAGTTTATTTTTATTGCTATCTTAACCTTTTAAAACCTGTCGGTAACTTTACCTACCGCCGGGTTTTAAATTTAAAAATTTCTGCTTTGTGTTCACATTGCGTTTATGTGCTTTGTGTGAATCTCACAACAAACAGCCAGTTTTACCCTAAACAGCATTAACAGAATGGTTTTGTATAACCGAGGTGGAGAGTGGTTACTACGCGGTAGGTAAAACAGATACGTTTCATTTTTTAAACGGACAAAGCTTTTAAAATTTGAACTGATCTTATATATACAAATATATATTAGGGATGTCAGTCCTGTCACACTCCCACGTTGTAGTTTCATGGACCGCCATCAGGCGGCAGGAGACGCAAATACATTGGCATGTAAGAAGTTTTGAGTTCAACCAACAATATGAGTGTGAAAATACTGCGCACTTATGTTGTAACGCTGCTTGATCTGCCGAAGGAATCAAGTGTGAATGAAGGTAATAAAACTGCACGACTTTTCAGTTTGAATACTGTAAGTTGCCATGCGATGAAAAAGCAACAACAAAAATGTTCTAATTCCAGTTTAAATGTGACAGTATTCCAATGTGATAATACAGTGAGTTCACATGCCCTGCCGAAGCAAATGTAATAATTACTCTGATTCTAATAAACTGCACATAATGTAACAGCAAAATTTCAATACGATGATAGAGTAAGTTACCGTGGACTGCAACAGCAAACATAATATATAGTATAATACGTTCTGATTCCTGTGTGAGATCACAACGTACAAAGAGCTTCACATGGTCAGGGCGCAAGAAAGCAAGTACTTTGGCAGATACTGAAGAAAAGTTTTTAAAACCTGATGAAGAATTCGAAGCAGAGCGCAAAAGGAGAAACCTAATGGTTGCACTGTGTATGTTGCTGTAAAATGTGTGTATTCCTGTTTTAAGTTTAGACGCCAGACTGCTGGCTAAAAGTCAGTATTCAGAAGGTTCTGGGACCGGCCAATTCGACACAGGTTTTTTGGTTTCCTTGTGTCCATAAGGAAATGCTGAGATGGTCGCCAAGAATTCAAGTTGCCATTACATGCTTCTCATGTAGCCCTCACGAATTAAATTTATTAGTAATCAATTTCATATTTTGTCTAAATGTAAAATACCCACTGCCACCGGGTGACAACACAATTGCAGTTAATAAAAATAATAATAATAATTATTATTATTATTATACAATATGTATGTCTCCTGTCACAGTCATTTCTTCCCGGTACTTCTCTTGAACCAGTGGTGATCCCCACCGCTCACGCTTCAAGCTTCACACTGCAGTACTTTCCGTATTATGTGTGATGTTCCAAGTATAGCTGTCTTTTGTAGTGAATC
>Ga0131853_10009015_pt1 | contig 18204 bp, 14 predicted proteins | sample TergutLab28metaG_FD_92764 | JGI IMG/M metagenome (GOLD analysis project Ga0131853, IMG submission 92764) | Labiotermes labralis P1 segment gut microbial communities from Petit-Saut dam, French Guiana - Lab288 P1 (version 2) (version 2) | ecosystem: Host-associated > Arthropoda: Insects >... | reverse complement strand
GATACTTGAAAAAAACATTGTGAAACTCCACGACATGCTCGCAGTCTTTCAGGCGCTTTGTTCCCGAACGCTTCGCCTTGGGCAGATCGAGATAGTCGAAAACCTGCGGCAGGAATCCCGCGTTGACCTTGACGCGCATTATGGCGCTGACCAAAGCCGAAACGCCGGCGGAAAGGCCGCGCGCCGCGCCCACATAGGCCACCGCGCTGCCTATTTCGTACATGCCCCAAAGCGCGCGCAGCCCGATCAAAAGATAGGCGGCGCATGCGAGAACGTCGTTGGCGAAGGTCGTGATCCCGCTTTCCCTTCCCATCGTGTGAAAAAACCTTTTCCATGTTTTAATGTTGCCGCGTTTTTCGATGATTTCGTTCATCGCGGGCTGCTGGGCGAAGATGCGAATATCCTTGGCGGCGCTTTCCATGTAGGGTATGTAATACTCGAAAGTGTTGTTTATGCGCGGGCCTTCCACCGCGATCAGTCTGTGCGCCCGCGTCATGTATTTTTCCCGGTAAAGCGACAGGAGCGGCAGCAAGGCGAACATCGCCGCGAGAAGGGCCGTGGACCAATGCGAGGTAAGAAAGTTCGCGACGACAGGCGCGGCGCCGACAAACATTCCGTAAAGAATCGCCAGCGAGGCGCCTATCCCGACCAGGGATTGGATTATGGCTCCGTAATCCCTGGTCACGGCCGGAAGCCCCGCGCCGGTGGACTGCGCCTTCGCGTTTATGTCGGCGAGCGCCATATTCACCTCGCGTTTTTCAACGTGCTCGAAGTCCATTTCCATGTGGCGAGCCGACATGTAAATGGAATGCTTGCGCCAGAGCATGCGATTGATCGTGGTCAGTTTTCTTTGCGTAAGGCTTCTGATCGCCGCGAAGGCGAAATTAAGCGCGACGGCCAGCGCGACCAGGAAAAATATTTCCGAAAGCTCGGATATTCCCGCGGCGAGCATGTTCAGAACGAGCGCGCTCATGTACAGGTTGACAAGCGGCGCGAGCGCGAGGATCGCGCTGTCCGCTGTCTGCAGCGGGAAGAACCAGGGCTCCATCTCGCGAAGCGTTTTTGCGGCGCGCAGGTTAAGCCTTAAAGCCCGCGCCCATCCTATTTTTTCCTGAATGTTTTCCATAATTTGCGTTCTCCTTAATTGTAGTACTGCGCCTGTATCGAAAACATGCGCGCGTACTTTCCGCCTGCGGCCATAAGCTCGTCATGGCTGCCGACCTCCGCGATCTCGCCGTCGTCCAAAAGAAGTATGCGGTCGCAAAACCTAGTGCTTGCAAGCCTGTGCGAAATAAAAATCGACGTTTTGCCCCGCATGAGCCGCGCGTACTGCTCGTAAACCTCGCTTTCCGCTATCGGATCCAGCGCGGCGGTCGGCTCGTCCAGGATGATCGCCGGGGCGTCCTTGTAAAGCGCGCGCGCGATGGCAAGCTTTTGCTTCTCGCCGCCGGAAAGCTCCGTCGCGTCCTCGTTCACCTGCCGCACCAAAAATGTTTTTTCCTTGAGCGGAAGGCTTTGCGTTTTTTCCCACAGGCCCGCGCGCTTCAGGCATTCCTCGACTCTCGCGCGGTCGGTGGCCGCCTCGCTCCTCTGCGAAACGTTGGCCTCGATTGTTTCCGCCAAAAGGTGAATGTCCTGGAACACCGCCGAGAACATCGTGAAGTATTCGTCGCGGTTGTAGGCCCTCGAGCTGATCCCGTTTAGAAGAGCCTCGCCCTCGGTGGGATGGCAAAGGCCGCAAATGATCTTGACAAGGGTCGTCTTGCCGGCGCCGTTGTTGCCGACTATGGCGACGCGCTCCCCGGCTTTTATCTCGATGTTAATGTTTTTAAGCGTGGGCTTTTCGGCTTCCGGGTACGCGAAGCCCACGCCGCGCAGAGCGATCGCCGGCGCATCGCCGGGCGGAGGAAGCGGCGCGCCTTTGCCCCTGTTCGACGAGTCCTTTAATTCGAAATACTCCATCGCGTCCCGCATCTCGCTCGTGGCGCGCAGAAGCTCGCTCGCCTTTTGGTTGATGCCGGTGATCCAGGCGGAGAACATGCCTATCGCGGCGAAAATAAAAACGAATTCGCCAAGATCCATCCTGCCGTTTATCAATAGATACGTCAAAAAAACATAGGCCGCGCCGTCGCGCGCGAGCAGCAGCAGCGCCGACACAAGCTCCGTGCGCATGTCGCGCCCGGCCACCGATCCCTCGATTTTCCCCATCCTGCGCAAGACGCCGCCGGCGAAAAGATTGAGAAATCCGGACATGCCGTAAAGCCTAAGATCCTTCGCGCCGTCCTCTCCGCCCATGTACTTGCGCAGCGCGTAGACATTTTCCGCAAGCCGCGAGCGCTCCTCGCGCGTCTTTTTTTCGTACCTGCGCGAAAGATGCATGAACAGCGCGCTTACCGCGACGGAAAACCCGAGCAGCAGAATTATTATCGGGTTCACCGCAAGGATGATCCCGCCGTAAAGAAAAAAGTTAACGACGTTCACGATAAGGCCGACGGTTATGCTGGGAATATTGTTAGCCGGCGAGCCGTTGCCGGCCATTGCCTGAAACGCTTTTTCGCGGCTTTTTTTGACCGCAGGCTCGTCGATCATCGCGTAGTCCATCGAGATCAGCTTTTTCGAAGTCAGCATAAGGCCGTTGAAGGCCCACATCAGCCCCGACCCGCCTTCCACGATAACGTTCGTGTAGGCCCTGAGAAACCCTGACAGCGCGAGCGCCCCGGCCGCCGCGCCCACCATCGCGACGAAGCGCAGCGGCTGGGCGCCTGAGGTGATCTGGTCGATGACGACTCGCGGGGTGAACATCCCCATGAAATGCCACGCGACTTGGGCCACGACCGCCAGCGCGCAGCACGCGACCGTCCATTTGCTCGCGATCCAAAGCGTCCTGTAGCTGAAGCCAATTTCCTTAACGATTTTCACGATGCCTCCTAAGAGCGTCTTTCCCCCAACTGTACTATAGTCCGCTCCCGGCGCATAGGGACGCGTTTTCCGGCGATTCAAAGCAGGGGCAACCTGCCGACTTTCTTCGCTTTCGTAATTGGGGTTATTTTTCGCTGATCCTTTCTTCGTTTTTCCTTGATTTGCTGCCGGAAAAGACTTACTTTTGTTTTCCAAGGGTACAATCCGGCGCTTGTGGAAGAACGAAGGAGGAGTTTTATGTGGAAGATAAAATCCAAAAAAGAACCGCAACTTGATCTGGGCCTAAGCTCGCTGCTGCTTGAAAGCAGGCGCCTGCGCGAGCAAAGCGCTGCAAAAAAACTGTCGCTGTCCAAGCCCGGCGGGGAGCTTTCGCCGCAGGTTATGGAAATTTTCGAAAATCTTGTCGAGGCCATTTCTTCCTATCAGGAACAGGTCGAATACGACATTATGAAATACCAGCTTGCGAACAAGGCTTTGCACACCGGGCTTTGGGACATGGAAGTGGTCGCCGGCGATCCTGTTAATCCCAACAACACTTTTATCTGGACCGAGGAATTTCGCCGCATGGTGGGCTTTTCCAACGAGGCCGAATTTCCCAACATATTGAACAGCTGGAGCGACAGGCTTCATCCGGAGGACAAGGAAGCGACGCTGAACGCCTTCGCCAGCCACATGACCGACTATACCGGCCGGACTCCCTACGACGTAAAATATAGGCTGAAGTTAAAGAACGGCGATTACGGCTATTTTAGGGCGACCGGAGACACCTTGCGCGACAGTACCGGAATGCCCTTGCGCGTCGCCGGGCTTTTGATCGATCTGGCCGAGGAAAAACGTATCGAGGAACTTGACCGGCAGCTTATGGAAAAGGTCAAGCACGACACGGAAATTATTGGCAACATTACGGCGCTTGTCAGCAAATTTAACGAAAATATCGATTCGCTTTCGCAGGCCGTCGAGGATTCGTCGCATAAGACGGAAAGCATGGTAAGCTCGCTTAGGCATGTTTCGGATATTTCCAAAAAGGAACAGGAATCGATCAAGAGCCTTTTGGAAAATACCGGGCGAGCTCAGGAAGCGATGCAGGGAACGCGGCAGTCCGTTCAGGCCATTTCGCAATTGGTTGAAGGCGTGGGATCGGCGATCCAGATTATCAGCTCGATCGCGGCAAATACGAATTTGCTTTCGATGAACGCGGCGATCGAGGCGGCTCATGCGGGCGAGGCGGGGAAGGGCTTTGCCGTGGTCGCCGACGAAATACGGCGCCTGTCGGAAAGCACTCGCGCGAATTCCATTGACATTTCCCGCACGCTGAAAAGCATCATTGACGGAATCGCGCGCACCTCCAAGCAATCCGACGAAACGGACAAGTGCATTTCCGAGATGGCCAGGGAAATAACGACCTTCGCCGATATCATTAACGATATTATCAACACCTTTGGCCGGCTGTCGGAGGAAAGCCACGAGATCGCAGCGGTGTTCGGCAACCTGCGCGATCAAACCTCGATGTTCAAGGACAGCTATCATCGCATGGAGACGATCAACCAGCGCCTTGCTTCGAGGATAAACGAGGTTGAAAATAAAGGCGCGTAAAAGCGTAATTTCCTGAAGCACTGGCTGCGCGGAAATAGGCACGGCCGGCGCTTCGGGGTCAGTTTGACGCGCGGCCTAACGCGCCGGCCAGTCGGCGGCCTCCCCGCGCGGCAAATGTCCCAGAAACAAGCTCTCCAAAGAATCAATGTCCCGCGCGGCCTTGTCCTCGACGATTTCGCCATCTCGCAAAAGAACGCAGCGGTCGGCGAAATTTTCCAGAAACTCGATTACATGGCTTGAAAAAAGTATTATGGCATTTTTGCTTTTATAATGAAGCAAAAGTTTTTTTATTTTGATATTGGAAATAACGTCGAGGCCATTATTCGGCTCGTCCCAAATAATCGTGTCGATGTCGCCTATCAAGCTGACAACGATCTGCGCCTTTTTCTTCATGCCGCTGGAGCAGTCCCTGAATTGTTTATGCAGATAAGGTTCCACATCGAGGTATTGTATCAAATCCTTTGTCTCGTCCGTTATTTTGTTTCGGCCGGTTTTAAGGATCGTCGCCAGCTCTATGTTTTCCATGCAGGTCAATTTTGGATAGAGATAATCCTCCGCCGGAAGAAAGGCAATTTTTCTGCGGCGTTCGGCAAAATTTTTATCGTCGCTTGTTCTTAGGCCAAAATGCGAGACGGATCCGGTTGTCGCAGCGGCAAGTCCTTGAATGCAATTAAACAGAGTCGTTTTTCCGGCGCCGTTGTGTCCGATAATTCCGTAAATGATCCCTGGGGAAAAATCCATCGAAATGTTTTTTATCCCGCAGTCATCCCTAAAAAGTTTTGAAAGGTTTTCACAGCGTATCATAGTTGGTACCAATCCTTGTATTCGTGTTTTGCCCTTCGCAGCGCGAGCAAGGCCGCAATCGCCGGCGCTGGCAAGAGCCAGAACGGCAATGAGCCGGCCCAAAAGACAAGCGCAAGCGTTCCAAACAACAGCGCCGTTTTCATTAAGGGATTAATGCGCGCGAACGAAAGGCCAAATATGGTAAAGTACAGCGCTATTATGCAATACAAATATTTTAGCATAAGCGCGATGTTCATAAAAAGCCCGATAAAAATAAAGACGGCCAATAGCCAGCCGAAAAACAGGCCGGAGAGGCGGGCGGTTCTTTTTACATGGAACGTAAAACTATTTTCTCCAAGAATTGCATGAAATTTCCAGTTTATTGAATGGGGGAAATCGGCAAGGCCTAAAAAGCCGAAGAAAAATGCCACAAGCGCCGCGATAAAGAAAATCGCCTGAAACCTGCCGGAGCCTGGATCAAAAAGGGTAATTTCCGGATCCAGAGCCAGAATCAAAAAGGCCGTAAAAAAGATCGCGGCGCAAAATATCGCCCTTACCAAAACATCGCCGGCGCAATAATCGTGAAAAAAGCCCTTCGCTTGCGCGCTTAACAGCGATTTTTTTACGGCGCTTTTTGCCGGCCTGCGCGAACGCCTGTTTCGCGCCTGCATGATCAAAAAAGAAAGGCTGAGCGAAAAAAAGCTTGCCAAAAGAGCAAGCCAAGGGTATTTTTTTGCGGTAAAAAAATTGATGACAACGACGATAATCAAAAACGCATTGCTCAACAAGGCTTCTTTAAGAAAAAACCGGGCCTGAATGCGCGAATTGGCCAATTTGCTTTTTGAATAAAGGAGGAGCGCCGGAAGCGCGTCGCGTTTTCTGAACGAGTCAAGCAGGGATACAAGCATTAGAATTGGCGCGAGCGTGATTAAAAGCCCGGCATCGATTGAAATATAACCGCCGGCAAAGGCGAAAACGAACGCGCCGACAATTACCGCCGACGCGATGACAAGCGCGAAGGAGGACTTAATTGCCGCCCAGGTTCTATTTAGGGCGATCTTTATCCAAAAAAGCGCTAGGATCATTTTGTCGGCCCTTTCGCCAATGCGCGCGTCATTTGCCCAGCGTAGTAGGACGCGCCGGTTTTGTCAACGGCGTTTGAGCGTTCCGCCTCCTGCCGTAAATCGAGCTTACATAATTTTAAAAACCACCGGATAGCGAAAGCGCGCCGGGGCCGCGCGCCCGTCAACGGTGGCCGGAATCCCGCGCCTGCCTTCAAAGGCTTTAAGCGCCGCGTCTCCAAAGCCGCGCCCTTGCGGCTCTTCCCGCGCAATCAGGGCGAAGGCCACCGCGCCATCGGCGTCGACGAAAAGCTCCAGAACGACTCGGCCTTCAATTCCGGCTCGCAGGGCCGCGCGCGGAAAGATAAGGGCCCCGGCGATGGCGCGCTCGTCGAAGCGCGGCGGGCTTGAAAGCATTTCCTGGGGATAAAAGCCATTGCCAAAGCCGCCGGCAAGCGCGCCTTGCTCGCCTTCAGGCGATCCGGGCTGCGCAGCCTGCTCGCCCGACGCGCCGTCTTCCTCGTGCAAAGAAGCGCCCTGCGCGCTAGGTTCCGCGATCTGCGCGACTTGTTCGCTTGCCTGGGCAGCAGGTTGCGCGACAGGCTGCGCTCTTTGCGCGGCTGGCTGCGCCGGCTGGCTGGGCTGGGCGGAAGGAGCGGCCTGTTCGGAGAAAATGGCCAGGCGAATTGGGCCGGCCGGAATTCCGGCCGGCGTTCCAGCTTGCTCGGCAGCCTGTTCCTCGGCCTGCGTTCCGGCGCCTGAAAGCAACACAATCGCTACATGGGCGGCGGTCACCGCGACAAAAATCGCAAGCCTAATCACGACGAAGGTCCCAGGCCCCGCACCGCAAGGCTTACGTTCCGATGCTCGATTGATTGCAGCATTTCAATTACGGCGCTAACCGCGCCAAAACGCGCGTCCCGGTCCGCGACGATCATCGCCGTCGTGCCGGGCCTTTCCTGGCTAAGCGCCGTGATCGCGTCCCGCGCTTCCGCTATGCTCGAAGGCCGGCCGTCAACAAAGATTTCCCCCTGCGCGTCAATCCAAATTTCCAGGCCGGTTTCCAGGGCTTCGGATGCCTGTCGCGCCTCGGCCGGGATCACGCCGGCGCTTTGCTCTGCCCGCGCCATTTGGCTCATAAGCGATAAAACCATTACAAAAATTAAAAGCAAAAAAGCCACGTCGGAAAGCGCGGCGGCCGGCGGCGCTCGAAGGCCGGCGCGCAAAAATCTTTTTCTTGTCATTGCGATGCTCCCTGGCGCAGGGCGAAAGAAAAAGTCTCGACATTTTGTTCCCTTGCAAGATCGACGAAGGAAACGACGTCCTGCCATCTCGCCAGGGGATCGACGGCCAGCGTTACGGCCGTCGTCGCGCCGGAACCTTGCGCCGCTAAAATAAGGGCGCGCGCTTCGGCCGCCTCGACTTGCAGCGAATCGAAAAATATTTTTCCCTCGCCGTCCATCTCAAAGCGCAGTATCTCGCCAACGGCGCTTTCGCTCGACGCTCCGGCCAGGTTCGCCTCGATTGCCGCCATGCCGCCGGAGCCGATGCCGACGATCAAAAAATACATCACAAGCAGGAAGGCAAGGTCGCTCGCCACGACAAACTCGGCAAAGCGACTTCTCCTTCGCGCCCTCATGCGCTTTCCTCGATTTGCGCGGCCAGTCGCGCGCAGGCGCTTTCAACATCGAAGGCGTACCTTTCGATTGCGTGGGAAAAAAGCGCGTGGGCGGCCATCGCTATTATCGCTATCGCCAGCCCCACGACGGTCGTTACCAGCGCCTCGTAAATGCCGGCGGCGATGGTTTGCGCGCTTGCGTCGGCGGCTTCGGCGATCGCGCCAAAGGCGCCTATCATTCCGGTCACCGTGCCAAGAAAGCCGGTAAGCGGCGCCATCGATCCCAGGGCCGTCAAAAGACCAAGCCCGTTTTCCAGGGCGTTCGCTCGCCGGCCGGCTTCGGCTTCGGCGGCCTTTCCCGCCGCCTCAATGCCGGCGGCTCCGGCTCTCGCGCGGCTGACAAAGGCAAGCAGCGCGCCGGCTCCCGCTCGTCGCTTTGCGCCAGGGGAAAGAAGGCCGACGGCGCCGTCCCAGTCGCCCCGCGCGATCAGGCGCGAGACTTCTTTCCTTTCGCGCTCGACCCTTAAATCGCTGTAGAAAAAAACAAAGGCGCGCTCGATGGCGATCGCGAAAGTCGCCACCGAGAAAAACGCGAGAGGCCACATGACCGGCCCGCCCAGGTGAAAAAGCTCCAGGAGCGTGAAATTTCCGATGTTGTCCTCCACGCTTAAAAACGACGCTGAAACAAAACGCCGAAAGACGCCGTCAAAAAAAGAGAACGAGACATGTTTTCTCCTTGGGCCCAATCCACGAGGCCGCAAAAATGGCGCGCGCATACCAAAGTTTCCTGGCTTGAGGGCCTTTCTTCCGTCGGCCTTCCCGCGAGCGCAGTGGCCGCAAAGACGGAATCTTCCCTCACACAGTTACGGGATAGCGGGGGATTTTCACCCCACTTCCTTTGAAATATGCACGCGCAGTTTGCCGGAAAAACGGTCGGGCGTCAAGCGCCCGGCTATTGAACGCACGTGAATCTAATTTGGGATGCACCAGCGGGAAACAACAAAAGCCAAGCAGATAGGCAGCGATCGAAGAGGCTTTCTCGCAAATTTAAGGCCGCGCCGGTGGTCCCCTCGGCCCAATCGCCGCTTTTCTAAAGTTGACATTCTACCGATAATAGTGTAAGACATCTATGGGGAAGCGCTGAATTCCTTATTTAATCAGCGGTTCCCTAGGAGAGCCGGGCGCCGGCTGCTGCCGGAGATTCGCTAAGGAGACGCATATCAGGAGAAACAGGCCTTCCTATCGCGATGGCAATCACAGGAAGCGGTTCCTGATCGCGGTGCTGGCGCTGGCCGGCGTCGTGGGGAGCGTTTCGGCCCTGTCGCAGCTTGCCGGGAGCTTTAGGCCCGGGGCGCAGAGGGCCGAGCGCGCCGAGATTCTGCGGCTCTGGGAGGCCGGCGCCTTTGCCGAGGCCGGCGCGCTCGCAAGAGAGGGCCTCGCCGAAAGGCCGCTGGACTATTTCCTGCTGACCATGCGCGGGTTTTCTTCCTATCAAATGGGAGTTTCCCAGGTCAGCGCCCAGCGGGCCGACGCGCATTTCGACGACGCGATCCGCGCCCTGCGTCAGGCCATGCTTCTGGAAGAGGCGGCCGCGGACGGGCGGCTTTTTTACGTGCTGGGAAAGGCGTACTTTCATCGCGGGGACGGATTTTCCGACCTGGCGGTGGAGTACCTGGAAAGGGCGAGGGCCTTGGGGCATCTGGCCTCGGACATACCGGAGTTCCTGGGGCTGGCCTACGCCGCGCTGGGGGACTACGAAAACAGCGTGATAGCCTTCGCCGAGGCGCTGGAGATTTCCAGGCCCTCGGCGCTGTTGCTTTCGTCCATAGCCGAATCCTACGCGGCGCTCGGCGAGCTCGAAACGGCGCGCGCCTACCTGATGCGCGCGATCAGCGTTTCGGTGGATTCGCGGGCGACGCTGGACGCGCGGCTCTTTCTCGCCGACGTCCTTCGCAGGCTCGACGATCCGGAAGGGGCGACGGCGCAGGTTATGTGGATTCTCGAGGAAACGGGCGAGAACGCCGAGGCCCGGTTCCAGCTTGGGGAGCTTTACGCGCATCAAGGCGACGTAGTGCGCGCGCGCGCCGAGTGGCGGCGCGCCGTGGCGCTTGACCCGGCGCATCTTAGGGCAAGAACGCGGCTTGCGTTGTAAGGCCGCAAATTTTTTTTAAGGGAGAGGCTATGTTTGGCGCTACTTCATCGGATTTGGGAATTGACTTAGGAACCTGCAACACTATCATTTGTCTTCGGAACAAAGGAATAGTGCTTAACGAGCCGTCCGTGGTGGCCGTCGAACGGGGAACGAAAAAGATTATCGCCGTGGGATCGAGCGCGAAGCGAATGCTCAGCAAAACGCCGGAGGGAATCCTTACGATTCGCCCCCTGCGCGACGGGGTGATCGCCGACCTGGATTCCACGGAAAAAATGATCCGGTACTTTATTTCCAGGGTTCTTCCCCGGTACCGCTTCACCAAGCCGAGAATGGTCATCGGCATTCCTTCCAGCATAACCGAGGTCGAGCGCAGGGCCGTCGAGGAAAGCGCCTACAAAGCCGGCGCCAGGGACGTGGTAGTAATAGAAGAAAGCCTCGCCGCGGCGATCGGCGCGGACATTCCGATTTACGAGCCGGCCGGCCACATGATCTGCGACATCGGCGGCGGAACGACCGAGATTTCGGTTATTTCCCTTTCCGGCATGGTCGTGACGGATTCGATCAGGGTTGGCGGGGACGCCTTCGACACGGCTATCATGAAATACGTTAAAAACGTTCACAACCTTATCATCGGCCAGCCGATGGCCGAGCATCTTAAAATGGAGATAGGCAACGCCACGCCGGGGGAAAACCTCGCCGACGTGGAGGTAAAGGGAACGAACGCCGCCAACGGCCTGCCCCAGCGCTTTAAAATCGACGCGAACCAGATACGGGAGGCGCTGCGGGATCCTATAGCCGAGATCGTCGAGAACGTAAAGATAACGCTGGGGAAGACGCCGCCGGAACTTGCCGCCGACATCGTGGAGCGCGGAATCGTGATGACCGGCGGCGGCGCCCTCCTTCGCGGCCTGGATCGCTATCTGGCCAATGAAACGGGCGTGCCGGTTTTTATAGCCGACGATCCCCTTAACTGCGTGGCGCTGGGAGCCGGCAAGTACTACGACTTTATGAAAGGCGTTGACAGCTCCAAGACGGCCTACGACCGGCTTAACAGGTAGGCCATGAAAAAAAAGGGAGAAGCGCTGCGGCGGCGCCTGTCTATGGAAGCTTATGTCTTCGCGGGGCTGCTTTTGGTCTCGCTGGGGACTTTGGTGGTTTCCACGCAGGACGTTTTTCGCAACTTTGGCGCCGGCTTCTCCCCCTTTTCCGGCGCGCGCGGCCTTGTCAGCGAGGTTTCCGGCTTTGTTTCCGGCACCGTTCTTGCCATTCGGGAGCTTGCGCGCCTGCGCGAGGAGCACGCCCAGCTTATGGAAAGGGTTGCGCGCTACGAAAGGGTGGAGCGCACGGCCGCCGAGATCAACCAGGAAAACGCGCGCCTGCGGGAACAGCTTGGCTTTTCGCATGAGATGGAGCTGCGACACATTCCGGCGCGCGTGGTGGGCCGGGATCCGGACAATCTTTTTTCGGCCTTGGTTATCAACCAGGGAACGCGGGCCGGGATCACGGCCGACATGCCGGTCATCGCCTGGCAGGGCGGAACGCAGGCCCTTGTCGGCAAGGTGATACAGGCGCGACCGTTCGAAAGCCTCGTTCTGCCCATCCACGATTCGAACCTTTTCGTTTCGGCGCGGCTTGCCGCCTCGCGCTTCGAGGGCATAGTCGAAGGGCAGGGCGACGCGAACGCGGATCTGCTTATGCGCTTTTTGCCGAAGCGGGCGCGCGACGAAATAATTCGAGGCGACTTGGTGGTTTCAAGCGGGCTGGGCGGCGTGTATCCGCCCGAAATAAACATTGGAAGGGTAAGCAATATCATCTACAGCGAGCATGACATTTCGATGGAGGTCGAGCTTCAGCCCCTGATCGATTTTTCCCGCCTGGAATTCGTCTTTGTGATTGAAACGCTGGACGCGACTCGCGAGCGCGAAGAGGAAGAGCTTGCCGCGCAGGATAGCTCGCCGCTCGAGGAAAGCCTGCTCGCGCCGGACGCGCCGGCCGGGGGAATATAGGCGGGGGAAGCGGCGATGGCCAAGAACATTATTTGGACGGTCGTTTTTTCTTTTGTCGCGGCCACTCTTCAGTCAACCTTGCTTTCCCATGTGGCCCTGTACGGCGCCGTTCCGGACTTGGTTTTGGGGATAGTGGTTTACGTCGCCTACGTCAACGGGCTTATGGCCGGGCAGCTTGCCGGCTTTTTCAGCGGCCTTACGCTGGACTTGATTTCGGCCGCGCCTATGGGCCTTAACGCGCTTATCCGCACGCTGATAGGGGCGCTGGCAGGCATTGCAAGGGGAAGGGTGGTTCTTGACTACGTGCTTATTCCAATGGCGCTTTGCGCTTTGGCGACGATGCTCAAGGCGGGCCTGCTTTTTCTTTTAAGCCTTGTTTTTCAAAATTCGGTGCCGGCGTATCCGCTTGCGGCTCCAACCCTGTGGGCGGAACTTGTGTTGAACACGGCCTCGGCGCCGCTTTTGTTCGCTTTTTTGCGGCGCTTTGGATCGCTTTTGGTTGGAAAGGGAGTTGTCTGATGACAGATAGAAATGAGGATTCAAGGCGCAGCCTTGACAGGCGGCTGCTTTCTCTTAGGCTGCTTTTCGTCGTGGCGTTTTTTCTTTACGGCGCGCGGCTTTTTAGCATTCAGATACTTTCCGGCGAGGTTCACCGCGCGCAGGCTCAGGATATTTCCCGTCGCACGGAACTTGTGAGGGCGCAGCGCGGGGATATTTTCGACCGCAGCTTTACGACGCCTTTGGCGACGAACATAGACACGTTTTCCGTCAGCATAATTCCCGGGGAAATTCCGCCCAGCCAATTGCCGGACATCATAGACGCTCTTGCCGAGATTATAGGGATTACCGTCGAGGAGATCGAGGCGCGCGTTCCATCCCGTTATCAAAGGCTTTTTCATCCTATGGAGGTCGCCGGAAACGTTTCCTTTCAGGTTATATCCGCGCTGGCCGAACGCCGCGCCTCGCTTCCCGGCGTAATCTGGAACAATCGCTCCGTGCGCAATTACCCGGACATAGGAAGCCTGTCGCACATCATCGGTTATGTCGGCGACATAAGCCGCGACGAGCTTGTCGATTTGTTCAATTACGGCTATCAGCAGGGCGACATAATTGGCCGCACCGGCATTGAAAGGCAGTACGACGATCTTTTGCGCGGAAGGCACGGCCTTGAAACCAGGGTCGTCGACGCGCGCGGCCTTCGCATAGCGGGGCAGGGCAGCCGCATCCCGCCGGAAACAGGAATGAACCTGGTTCTTACCATAGATCAGCGCATTCAAAAGCTGGCCGAGGAGGCGCTGGGCGAAAGGATGGGATCCATCGTGGTCCTGCGCCCCGGCACGGGGGAAGTGCTGGCGATGGTTTCCTACCCTTGGTTCGACCCCAATATTTTTGTCAATGGGGACGTGGCCGAGTACCAGGCGCTTTTGGCCAACCCGCACAACCCGCTCCTTAACCGGTCCATTCAGTCGGCCTATCAGCCGGCATCGACCTTCAAGACCGTAATGTCCGTGGCGATGTATTCGCAGAACGTTCTGCCGGCGAACCATACGGTTTTGTGCGTGGGCTCGGTACAGTTCGGCGGCAGGACTTGGCATTGCTGGCACAGGTTCGGCCACGGCAGGATGAACCTGACCGGCGGCCTTGCCAATTCCTGCAATATTTTCTATTGGGCTTCCACGCGCGACTTCCTCGGCATAGACAATATGGTGCACTATTCCAGGGAAATGGGACTCGGCAGCCTTACCGGCATCGATCTGCCGGGCGAGGTCGCCGGCTTTATCCCCACGCCCGAATGGAAGCAGCGTCGCTTTCATGAGTCCTGGTATAACGGCGATACGATGAACATGGCCATTGGGCAGGGCTGGACGCTGGTAACGCCGCTACAGATGGCGAACGTCGTCGCTATGGTCGTCAACGGCGGGGTTATTTACACGCCCACGCTTTTGAAAGAGGTTAGGCATCCAATCACTGGGGAAATAGTCGAGACGATAGAGCCGACCGTGCTTCACAGATCCGGCGCCGATCCAAGAGTTTTCGATTCGGTGCGAAGCGATCTTCGCACCACAATCACGGACGGTACGGCAAGGTTTATGAATAATATCAGCCGCCCCGTTGCCGGCAAGACCGGTACCGCCGAGGTGGGCCTTGACGACCGCTGGCATTCATGGTTTATCGCCTTTGGCCCCTACGGTTCGACGGACATAGAGGAACAGGTGGCGATAGCCGCCATAGTCGAGGCCACGAACGACTGGGAATGGTGGGCGACCTGGGCGACGGCCGCCGTGCTGCAAGGGATTTTTACAAACCGGGATTTCGAGCAGTCGGTGCGCAGCCTGGGATTGCAGCATATAATGCTTGCGGGGCGATAGGCGCAACCATGCAGTCCAGAGACATACTTGAAATTGACTACCTGATCCTGCTCCCCGTGATTGGTCTTGTGGCGATAGGGATCGTGTTTATTTATTCTGCGGGAATAACGGCCGGAGGCACGGCCTCCACCGAGTACACAAGGCAGATTATCTGGGCGTCGCTTGGGCTTGCGATCGCGCTTGCTCTATCGATGATTAGCTACAGGCGCTTTCATAAATTCGCGCCGCATATGTATTTCGCCACGCTGATACCGCTTGCGCTTCCCATCATTTACGGAACCATTGTCAGCGGCTTTGTTTACGACGGACGCTGGTTTAGGGTAGGCGGCGTTGGGCTTCAGGTTTCCGAATTCGCGAAAATCACCACGATAATTCTTCTCGCGCGCTACCTTGCCGATACGAGGCTTTCGACCAATTCCTTTATTCGCTTCGCCATGTCTTGCGGAATTGTCGCCATTCCTATGGGCCTTGTTTTTGTTCAGCCGGATTTAGGCACGGCGCTTGTGTTCATACCGATACTTTTGTTTATGACTTTTATCTCCGGCATTGACAAGCGCTACGTGTTTTTTGCCGTGGCCTGCATCGCCCTTACCGCAGTTCTTACCGTGCTTCCTTTTTGGCAGGAATTTATTCTGCGCAAATATGTGCCAATAATCGACGCGCTGAATAGCGCCCGCCTTGTCCTGGTAGCGATTCTTTCCCTTAGCGTGATCGCGGCTACCGCGCTTTTTGGCTTTCTGAAATATCGTAAAAAATATTTCTTCTGGATTGTTTACGCGGTTTCTATAGTCGTTCTTTCCCTTGGAGTTTCCTATGCGGCGCGCAGCCTTTTGCGCCCATACCAGATAATGCGCCTGGTCGTTTTTCTTGATCCAAGCATCGACCCGCGAGGCGCCGGCTGGAATATTATACAGTCGACTACGGCCATAGGCGCCGGCGGCCTCACCGGCGTGGGATTTTTGCAGGGAACGCAAAGCTATTTCCGCTATCTGCCGGAACAAAGCACGGACTTTATCTTTTCGGTTTTTTCCGAGGAGGCCGGCTTTATCGGCGGGATGATCGTGTTTTTGCTATTTATGACAATTTTTATGCGCCTTTTAAGGGTGATGAAAATAACGGCGGATCCCTTTGCCGCCTACATCTGCGCAGGCATTGTGGGCATGTTTAGCTTTCACTTTTTAATTAATGTTGGCATGACGATGGGCATAATGCCCATAACCGGCATTCCGCTTATTTTCCTTTCCTACGGCGGCTCTTCCATGCTTTCTTCGATGGTGGCCGTGGGCCTCGCCTTGAGCGTGCATGTAAGAAGATACACACAGCTGGCGGTATGAGCCATTCCGTTCAGCGCCGACATGCGCGCTATGTAGATCCCGCCAGCGACATAGGCGCGCTCCTTTTGGACGTGGCAAAGCCGGCGCGCTATTCCGGCGGCGAGCATGGCCGCCTTGCAAAAAAGGACGCGCCGGCGCAAACGCTGATAGCGTTTCCGGACCTTTACGAAATAGGCATGTCGAATCAGGCCTTGAAAATAATTTACAATGGTCTTAATAGTATTCCAGGGATTTCATGCGACAGGGCATTTGCGCCGGCGCCTGATTTTGAACAGCTTCTTAAGCGCGAGGGCCTTTCCCTTTACGGCCTGGACACCGGCATAGTTCTTAAAGACCTCGATCTTCTGCTTTTTACCCTGGGCTACGAGCTTGGCTTTTCCGGCATTCTTTCCATGCTGGATTCTTCCGGCATTCCTTTGCGCAACGAAATGCGCGATGCAAGCGATCCCGTTCTGATAGTCGGCGGGCCTGCCGTCTCGAACCCTCTTCCCTATAGCAATTTTATCGACGCCTTTTGGATGGGCGAGGCGGAAGCCGGCTTTTTCGATTTGGCCGAGGAATTGCGCGACATTATTTGCGCGGCGCCAAGCAAGGCGGAAGGCCGAAAGGCCATGCTTGAAAAGCTGCGCGCGCATCCAAGCATTTGGATGAAGGGCAAAGATAGGGCCGTCCGCGCCATTTACGCGGGCTTTGAAACGGCGAGCGCGCCTCCGCCGGTGTACCCGGTTCCCAGCATGAAGATTGTCCAGATGCATGCGGCGCTGGAAATTATGCGCGGCTGCCCCAACGGCTGCCGTTTTTGCCATGCAGGCTATTGGTACAGGCCGATGCGACAAAAGCCGCGCGAAACGCTTTTGCGCGAGGCCGGCGATTATGTCAGCTTGGGCGGCTATAGCGAGATAACGCTTTCCTCACTTTCAAGCGGCGATTATTCTGGGATCGAAAGCCTTGTTGATGGCCTTAACGATCTTTTTTCCGGCAGGCATGTTTCTTTTCAGTTGCCGTCCTTAAAGGTTTCCACTTTTTCGCTTTCGCTTTTGGAAAAGATTTCCCTTACGCGCAAGAGCGGCCTTACCTTCGCCGTGGAAACTCCGCTTGATTTTTGGCAGCTGGCCTTGAACAAGCAGGTAAGCGAGGATTATGTCGTTGAAATTCTTTTGGAAGCAAGGCGCAATGGATGGCGCGGCGCCAAATTCTATTTTATGATCGGCCTGCCGCTTCCGCAGGTTAATGCCGAAAAAAAAATTCGCGAGGAAGAGGAAATCGTAAATTTTATTAATGCCGTGGCAAAAAAAACTTCGATGCATTTTAACATTAACGTGGGGATTTTCGTGCCAAAGCCTCATACGCCTTACCAATGGGCCAAACAACTTGACAGCGAAAGCGCCTTTTCCAAGCTCGGCTTTATTCGCGATAAGCTGAAACCCCGGGGACACAAGGTAAGCGTAAGCGAAACGCTGCTTGCGTCGATCGAAGGCGTTTTAAGTCGAGGCGACGAACGCGCCGGCGACATTGCCGAGGAAGCCTTTCGTCTTGGCAGCCGGCTTGATGCCTGGAACGAATATATTTCCAAGGAAGCCTGGCGCAAGGCCCTTGGCGAAAATGAAAATGTCGCGCAGGGCTTTCTTGAAGGCCGGGACACAGACGCGGCGCTTCCTTGGCAGCCCATTTATTCAGGCGTTTCCCTCGCGCACTTTCGCGAAGAATTTGAAAAATCGGAAAAGGGCCAGATGACGGAGCCCTGCGAGGACGAATGCAGCGATTCCTGCGGCGTTTGCGGCAAGGCCCTTTGCGTTAGGCGCAACATCGACGCGCCTAAGATTGCGGCGGATGAGCCAAGCGCGCCTGAGCCGGAAGCAAGCCAAGAAGTTTGGCGAATGGTTTTTACTTTTTCCAAGGAAGGCAGCGCCGTTTTTCACGGACATTTAAGCCTTATAGAAATTTTTTCTATGTCGCTCATTCGCGCCGGCCAAAGGGCGCTTTATACGCAGGGCTTTAATCCCTTGCCAAAGCTGGAAATAGTTTGGCCGCTTTCCATGGGAATAAGCGCCGGAGCGGAAATTGCCGGCGTGGATTTTCCGGAAAAAATTTCAGCCGAAGACTTTGTCAAAAAAATGAACGAAGCATTGCCTGAAGGCATGAAGGTTGGCCGCGCGGAGATTTTCCATATTGCGCGGGGAGCGAAAAAGCGCTCGCTTTCGTCGCTTTTGTGGGGCTTTGGATACGGCGGCTCGGATGGAGAAATTATCTACGTGCCGGTGGCCGAAGACAAAGCCTTTCGCGAAAAAAACGCCCCCAGCGCGCAAAGCCTTTTTTCGCTGCGCCGTCACTGCGTTCTTGCGCGCGAGGAGGCAAAGGCCAACGATGCG
>Ga0131853_10009014_pt1 | contig 18205 bp, 12 predicted proteins | sample TergutLab28metaG_FD_92764 | JGI IMG/M metagenome (GOLD analysis project Ga0131853, IMG submission 92764) | Labiotermes labralis P1 segment gut microbial communities from Petit-Saut dam, French Guiana - Lab288 P1 (version 2) (version 2) | ecosystem: Host-associated > Arthropoda: Insects >... | reverse complement strand
ACACACACACACACAAAACAGTATCTGATGGATTTAATTTTTTAGGCTTGTAAAATGAATGTTTCGCGCATGTACTGTAATGACAAATTCTACGCTGCTTTCCAGTATCTTCTTGTTACTGACTACTGTATATGAAAACATATTTTTCAAGTTTGGAGGTTTTCGCAGCTGTCAAGGCTAAAGCTTTACTATTGAGTAACGGTCATTCATGGCCTGAAGATGACCGAATAAACGGTCGAAACATGTAGCCGATTGCCGACCACCATCAGTATCGAAATAACCAAAGTCGTGGTAGACGGACTTTCTATTGATTAAATACTGGTACTTCACTGTGCAAAATTATAGCCGTGGTCGAACAGTTTCGGATAAGTTTTCTTCATTCGCATATTTAGCATGTGGGAAACGCAGTAGGGTACCTGACATGTGGCATATCTGCAAAATTGAATGCTTCGTTGAATGTAGTTCGATAAATGTCCTGTACGCAGATATACAACTTTCAGAGTAGTCTTGTGTACACATTTTACGCCGTAACCTTTTAATGACGAAATGTAATCTACTTTATATAAGGAATCGGTCCGTACCGCGCTGTGAACACTTTCCATCACGGTTAGAAAAACCAGTCAGTTAATGACGTATAGAGCAAAGGTCGCTGTCTGTTCTGAGATTCGTACAAAACACTCGACGCAAAGCGAGCACCATGTAGAATTTTTGAACGTTAATCCTGGTGGTGCATAAAGAAACCGTTAAGCTTTAAAAGATTACTAAAACATTAATTAATATACGTCAAGCACAACTATTTAATAGATACGAGGCTACATGTTTCGACCTATTTAAACGGTCATCATCAGGCCTTCTAACAGATCGAGTCAACAGATGCTGTGTACACGCTGGGATCCCAATGTGTTTACATTGATAAAATACATAAAATCTAGCAGATCAGTTTACAGAAGAAGGGTGATTTGTGTATTGCATAACTGTAAGTAGTTAAAATATTAAAAAAGCGGTGTTTGGGCGTTTACAACTATAATATCAGGTCCCGTTAATAGCTAAGTATCCATTGGAAGTTGTTGGGGTTCGTAGCGAAGTCGAAGAGTGTCCCTTGGGAGAGCTCAGCGGGATTTTGCGTGTTGTCGAATGGTCTCCGCGATGACGATTGTCCTGTAGAGTCACGGTGTGTACTGACCGGTGAGGATCGCTTTCTGTTTAATCGCAAGTATGTCATATGGGATTAATCGTCCAACTTACATTAGACATACGGGCAGCGCATGTTACGAGGCTTGGCTCCAGATCGGCAGTTGAAGCACGTTCTGCGTTACCACATGCACAAAGCTTGCAGCACGTAATGCAAGAATGTGTGCACCCGTTTGCTTCGTCGTGTCAGTTTACAATAATTGCGCTACGAAGGAACATTTCCTGTCGAAATGCTGAATGTTTGTTTCTGAAAGTTAGTAAGGAACTTGAATTTTCATTGAGATAGCACCATATACCGTTTTATGTGAAGCCTGATGTATGTACCGAGCCATGTTTTAGTCTATACGGAGTAACCAGAGATTTGATTCAGAGAATTATGTTCCATATAATTCACGTTTTTCAGTACTGCGTGAATCTTTCAAACCAACAACCATCAGAGACCAAAGTGGACTGCATGTGTGACTTGGATTTATTTTACGATGCTCACTTTTTCATCTGCACCAGTTTTATGGCCATTTGTCCTGCTGCCCGTTTGCATGTAATAACTACACTGTGAATGAGTTTTCAGTAATTTTGTTAAATGCTTCATTCTATATGCTTATCAGTTTCAGTTTTATCGAGTTAGATGTGCAACCGGTATGAAATTGGAGGTTTATTAGGACTCTCTTACCATGCGGAAAATAACGCTTTATGTAAAGGTAATGTTTGTGTGCCTTTCTGTAGCTTTGCATCAACACCTAAACACCTTGGGCACTTTTAGGCGCGTTCGCCAAATCGCGAAAAGCGACTGTTAGCTTCGTCATGTTTGTCGGCCTATCCGTCCGTACGCTTGTCTTGGTCCGGATGGAACAGTTCAGCCTCCACTGGACGGATTTTCATGAAACTTGATATTTGAGTACTTTCGAAAATCTGTCGAGAAAATTCGTGTTTGTTAAAATACGACAAGTATAAATGGTACTTAGCATGAACACGTGTATAAAATTATATCTCGCCTTTTTTTTTTTTTTAAGATTGGAAATGTGTCAGACAAAAGTTGTAGAGAATATTTTTAAATTGTTTCCCTCTGTCATATATTACTGACTGACTTAGTTTCTTTCATCTGAGATTGGTATGTACTTTCTTTGCTTAAAAATTCCTACCAGCTGTAGCTTTGTTGTGTCCTTTTGACACCTTTGAGTAGGAACAGCTGTGAATGAATGTGTGTGGTCTCTGTCAGCTTTGCATCATTGTCAGGTAATTCTGTCCCAGGGACCCATTTCCTGCCTTTGTTGGGAGATGACTTTCATGATTTAAGTGCAGATTGTAGCATTTTTTCAGTTGTATGTAAAGTATATGGGAAATTTTCTTGCAGACATTCATTGTTTCCCAGAGTTATAATGTAGCCATGAGAAAATATGCTTGATCCCTCAACTTACACTGAATTCTTTTAATATTATTGATTTGTTAATATCTTTGGCTGTTGGTTATCACGTAATGCTCACAATACAGCCAGAGTGCTAGTGATGTATCTCCATCTAGATTTTGATAATTCTGATGGTTCCTACTTGACATCCTTTCTTTGGTTTCCTGGCCCCCAGATTTGACCTGTAGTTGTATCATAATCCTGTCATCTATTGCTGTGATGTTGCTGATATTTGGCTTCTTCACTCATTTGAAGTTTTCTTTTCTGCTCTTTAATGTACCATACAAGGAATTTAGTTATAAGAATCTGTTTTCTGTACTTCACGAGACCCTTGTTAGGGGTCACAGCCTACTGCATTTCTAAATGGAGGTGGTTGGGACACTTTGAAAAATCTATCAAATTGGTTTACAGTCTTTAAAAACCAAATAATGTTACTGATGTATCAACCCAATCATCATGGTGACCTAACATGAAAATGGGCATATCCTCCGATGCTTTCCTATATCTTAAGCAAACAGCAAAACCATTGATACATCTTCTTTATTTATTCAGTTGCACTATAACATGTGCTCAGAAAAGCATAATTATATTTTATGTTCTGCAGTCCAAATTCAGAAAGCTCCTGGTAACATAAATATAATTTTGAAAAAAGAAATATGTTCTTATGCCCCTCTGTTTTGAGTCTTTAATACAAGGCATGTACACAAATTTCTAAATAAAATTAGCATTTTATAGGGGGTAATAACTTTTAGAAAAACTAGATGATATTGGGCTAGGTGGAGGAACCATTTCTCTCATCTGCTCAGTGAACATGGGGTTAGAGATGTTAGGCACAAAGAAATACGTACATCAGTACCTCTAGTGCCTGCACTAAGTGCCTTTGAGGTTGAGATGGCTATTGAAAAGCTAAAAAGACGCAAATCACCAGTCATTTATCAAATCCCAGTTGAAGTGATTAAAGCAGGGAGTAGAACAATTTGCTCTGAGATCCATAAAATTATAAATTTGATTCAGAATAAGGAGGAACTTATTGAGGAGTGGAAGGAGAACATCACTGTACGTATTTATAAGATGGGTGATAAAATATACTATAGTATTTATAGGGGCATATCACTTTTGTCAGCTACATACAAAATTTTATCCAACATCCTACTGTCAAGGCTAACTACATATGCAGAGGAAATTATTGGGGACCATCAATGTGGATTTTGACACAACAGATCAACTACTGGTCATATATTCTGCATTCATCAAACACTTTAAAAAAATGGGATTTCAATGAAGCAATGTATCAACTATATATAGACTTAAAGAAGGCTTATGGCTCAGTAAGGAGGAAAGTCTTGCATAACATTCTGATTGAGTTTGGTATCCCAATTAAAGTGGTAAAGTAAATAAAAATGTGTCTGACTGAAATGTACAACAGAGTCCGGGTAGGCAAGAATTTGTCTGACATGTTTCCTATTAAGAATGGTTTGAAACAAGGGTATGCTCTATCACTATTGCTTTTTAACTTCAGAGTATGCCATTAGGAGGGTTCAGGTAAACCAGGATGGCTTGAAATTGAGTGGTACACATCAGCTTCTGGTGTATGCTGATGATGTTAATATAATGGGAGGAAATGTATATACTACACAGGAAAATGCTGAAGCTTTGATAGTGACTAGTAAGGAGTAAATGCTGATAAAATTAAGTACTTGGCCATGTCTCAAGATCAGAATGCAGGGTGAAGTCACAGTATAAAGACTAATTATAGTTCCTTTGAAATGGCAGAAGAGTTCAAATATTTGGGAACAACCTTCACAAATCAATATTCTATTCAGGAAGAAATTAAGAGAGATTGAAGGGAATACTTGCTATAATTTGGTGCAGAAGCTTTTGTCTTCTAGTTTGCTATCCAAAAATTTAAAGGTTAAGATACACAGAACTATAATTATACCTGTTGTGTATGGGTGTGAAACTTGGTCACTCACATTGAGGGAGGAATGTAGGCTGAGGGTGTTTGAGAATAGGGTGCTGAGGAGAATATTTGGGCCTAAGAGGGATGAGGAAACAGGGGAATGGAGAAAACTATGTAATGAGGAGCTTAATGATCTGTACTCCTCACCTAATATTATACCAGTTATCAAATCGAGAAGAATAAGGTGGGTGGGGCATGTATTATGTATGGGGGAGAGTAGAGGTGTATATGGAGTTTTGGTGGGGAAACCTCAGGGAAAGAGACCACTTGGAAGACCCAGGCATAGATGGGAGGCTAATATTAAGCTGGTTCTTCAGGGAGTGGAATGTGAGTGCATGGACTGGTTCAATGGGGCTCGGGATAGGGACGGGTGGCAGTCACTTGGGAATACGGTAATGAACATTCGAGTTCCATAAGATGCAGAGAATTTCTTGACTAGCTGAGAACCAGTTAGCTTCTCAAGAAGGACTCTCCTCCATGGAGTAAGTAAGTATACTGATAATTATGAAACTCAGTAGAAAGGTAATGCCATGTTTTGAGTTTGTTTGGCAATTGATTAATCATGTGAAGAAATTTTCTTCATATGACATTAATAATTGCAACTTGTGCTTCAAATGTTCTTACATTTTGTGTATATTTAATGCATTTGTTCTAAAATTTGTTTTATTATTTACATAAAGACTGAGCCTAAATGGGTGATAACTTAAGCATTCTAATTTTCTTTTAATATCTTAGTGTAGGGCTGTTGTATAAATTTCCACTAATATCTACTGAAGTGTTCCAAAGATTCTTTTGTTAATACAGAGAGCACTTGGAAAGTAATATTACCTGTGAGCAGCTTCCTACACAAGCAATTTGACTATAGACTAACGTCTGCATTACGTAAGGATTAAGTAGGAGGATTTCAAATTTAAATTTCAAATTGGTTGGATTTGCTCATCCTATGAAATGTTCCAGTCCACTATGGAAGAGTAACTTTTAACCACATGAAATGATACAAATGTGTAAGTCACACATGCAGTTTAGTGCTGGATGTTAGGCCAGGAGCTGCAATTGTTCATAATTTCCTTCTTGCTTACTCTCAAGAATGCACTCAATTGGAAATTAATGATGAAATTATTGTTCTTGTTATCAGTTAGCTGTTCTACTACCAATTTTAAACCATTGTTTTTAACGTGTATGCAGTGCCCAACAGTGTAATCTTTTATGGTGGAAAACTGCTTTTATATCTGTTACGCTTGTCAGATACGAAGTACTAGGCAGGCTGTAATGTGAGGTTTTGGTTTGTGACTTTATTCTGGAGGTATGCAGTTCAGATCTTGAACAAGCAACTGCTGTCTTTGCTGTGTTTTTTGGTCGTTTATGGATTTTATCAGTCCCTCAGCATTAATGTTTGGCTTCAAATAGGTGATGCAAACATCTTTAGAGTACTTTCCAACCCAATGGTTATGATTGTCTTCACACCATATATGATGTTTTGTATTGCTCCCACAGTTGAGACATTGTTAAGTAATTTGCCCCTGAGTTACTATTGGATTATTTAATGATGCCATTTAAACTGCAGAATTTGTATAACACTGAATGAAATTGGTAGACAATCATCATTGGTAGTAATGCAGTTTGAAATACAGCTAAATATATGTCCCATTTGAAATTGTGTGTACACCCATGGAATTTTTTGGGTGGAGAGAATGAGAAAAAATATGAAATAGTAAAGTTGTAATAACCAGCAACCCAGTTGACAATTCAACTAGGTATCTTCCAAACAGAGAAACCTGTACACATTGTAGCAAATTAACAACAGGAGAGGTGATGGCATAGCATATACCACATATCATTAGAGACTAACACCTTCTATTTTATATTTATGTACATACTTTTCTGCTCCTCTTTTTAGTTGTTTTTAACTTTTAAAAGATGTAGGGTGGAAAATATGGGTGTATGTGTTGGAAATGTGTCAAACATAAAGTGTATAGTGATAATGCACATGTTTGCAAACATCACAACTTCTGTAAAGATGTGGATTTCTGGTGGGTTTAAAAGAAAAATGTTTACACCTGCCATAAGTGTGCAGATGTCTAAAGTTGTTTAAGAGATTCAGTGAAGGCATGTATTGATACTGCTAGTAACTGCTATCTTCACAGAGCAGTCTTGTCAGTAACACTTGTGCACTCAGACCAGGTATTTCCAATGGTGCTCTGTTTTTTTAATGGAAATCTACTTTCTTGCCCCCAGGGAAATTGTAAGAAAAACAGAAGGAAGGATATTGCACTAATTTTAATAAGTATTTCTTTTAGATGGAGTTAGGTGGGTGACATGTCAGTCTTCCCTTTTTGCCTTTCAGTTTTGATGCACTTCATCTTTAAGCATGCCAGTTTGTGAAATAATTGACAGGCAGGGCTCAACAAATCCAGTCATCTGTTCACTCATGACAAGTGAAATCTAGGCTGGAAAGCAGAAATATCTGTAGAATTTTTTGTCAGTATTATAACCTGATTCCTTTTCCCCCTTTCTTATTCTTGACACATGTTGAATGGCAAATGATATCTTGTATACACATTATGTAAGTGTGATATATGACATTGATACTGAACCTCTTTATCTTGTATCATACCAGTCATTCTGTCAAAAGACTTTATTCCCACTATAATAAAAATGAGGCCTCTCTTCTCCAAGAAATGTATTTTTGCAGTTTTATACATTTTAGTATTGTATTAATTAGTAGAATTTCTTATTTTGAGAACTCAGTATCCAACCTGTCTGACTGACTGTGAATTGCCACCAGTGGTATGTATCCCACCAGTTGAGAAGCATTAATGTAAAGATGAATTATTTTGTACATCTTGTTGTTACATATAAGCTGGTGTTGTACAATTGTAATGATGTGGGTAGGTGTGGATTGTTTTGTGGAGTAGAATTTGTGTCTGACCAGTAAACAGAGCCAGCATTTATTAACCCCTGTTCACTGGTTCAGTTCTGCTTTCAGTGAAAAACATTTTTTTTTAATATATAAATAGTAACCATCCAACATTTTTGTACCATTGCATATAGGTTCAGTCTAAGCCACTTTATTTTTATTTTATAGATAATAACAAAGTTTGTATCTGGAGTGAAGTCTTAATATTAATGCACCTAATATAGAATTGTTATTGATATTAGATTTATTTTGCTTTATTTCTAGATGGTTTTTAACATAAGAGTATAGGAGCCACAGATTTTTGGAACAGATCTATAGTGACTGAGCGTTCTTGCTGCTTGCATTGAGCATCATGGTGTACTGAAGAGCTGGTTTGTGCCTGCATTAAAATTTCCTTCCTTTTAAGTCAGTTTTGAACATGAGCTCTCTGCAGCCATCAAGCCGATTCATCCCATTCACCAATAGTGCTCAGAGGACACAACATCTACCTGGACAAGGTAATAAGAAAAGTAAATTATAACTTTCTTTTTACTTCTTAGGCATTAACCTCTGCCAAAAATATGGATTTTAAACCTGTTGCTACCATGCGGTTGGTTACCAGATTTTAATTTTGGGATAACCATGTTATCCTTGTGAAAGTACAATGCTCAGCCAGGTGAAATGTGCCATTACGGTAGTCCAGCACATGGCCAATAATGATTAGTGGCCAGTCAAATTTCTTGTTTCAGATGTCTGTACTGTCTAACCATTGCTGCCTTTAAAAGTGTGGTTGTTACTGCAAATGTCTGAGTGTGACAGTGTTTAAATGATGACATATGGATATGACCCGGAGGTATTCACATAAAAGGCACAAGAAATTCAGTACTGTGAGAGTTAACTGTTCATGTATTTTAAAACATAATGATTCATATTTAATCTGGCTGTAGATAATTATGGTGGGCTGGGATGACAGTCGGTGACTCGCTACGGGCTGGACAGTCCGGGGCTTGAATCCTGGTGGGGGTGAGATTTTCTGCATCCGTCACAGACTGGCTCTGGGGCCCACCCAGCCTCCTACACAATGGGTACTGGGTCTTTCCTGGGGGTAAAGCAGCCACAGCGTGGCGTTGACCACCCACCTCCATCTAATGCCAAGGTTAAAGAAAGAGTAGAGCTATACATCTGCTCCCGTCTGAGCCTTTGTGGTCTGTTCTAGGGTAAACTTTACTTTTTTTTACTTTACCTTCGTAGAAAATTATTGTTTCTGCTCTTTCGGTGGATGATTATGTTGATTGAACATGTGATGTAACTTGTTCTACATTTAATGTTGTGCACGCAGTGTCAGTATACCGTGGGCATGTGAAGAAGAAGAAAATAAGTTTAAGCTGTGGAATATTGTTAGTCAGGAAAATGAATATATGTTAGTAATGTGTAAGGTTTTACTGTTCTTGCAGTGTTTTGTTTTATAACAGAATGTTGATATGGAAAATACCATTAACATTCTGCACCTTCACAGGGTTTTCTTGTAATACAAATGACACACATGTGCACATCCATGCGCATGAACCTGAGTTTATGATACTAGTGCTTGGCATGACAGGACAGTTTTTAATCTGGTATGTTTTTTTTTATTTTTCATAATTAGTTAAGGAGGGTCACTTCTTACTTACTTACTTACTCCATGGTGCAGAGTCCTTCTTGAGAAGCCAACTGATTTGCAGCTAGTCAAGAAATTCCTTGCATTTCACGGAACCCGAAGGTTCATTACCACACTCACAAGCGTCCGCCACCTATCTCTATCCTGGGCCTGCCCAATCCAGTCCATATACCCACATCCTACCTCCTGGAGATCCATCCTAATATTATCCACCCATCTACACCTAGGCAGGGTCACTTCTTATTTAAATTATTTATCATATCCAAATTCAAATATTTTATTATAATGCTATGAATGTTTCATTAAATTTGCCCAAATTTTATTGCTGTCAACTAACACAGGAGTTTTAAGTAGGGTCCTGGGCTAAAGTTTAAACAACTGCATGTTTATAAAAGGACAGTATGGAAATATTCATACCCAGAAATTGAAAGTTGTTATGTCTCTATCCATCCAGGTGCTGGATTCTCTCAGAGTCTGAGTGGCAGTGAGACAGACGTGTCAACTTCGAATGAGAACCTCAGTCATGAAGAGCGCTACGTGATTCGACATACAGCACGTCAGGAGCCCCAGGGGCAAGAAAACCTTAGTTCAAATCGTAGCAGTCTTGATGTGTCTTCCTCTTCATATAATACACTCATCATTCATGGTGCAGGGGATGAACCCTGGACTGGCAGGTACTGGAGCAATTCAACAGTAATATAATGTTGAAAGCAGTCTCACAGAACCTTGTTTTATGTGTCCCCATTTTTTATGTCCCTCTCTCTCTCTCTCTCTCTCCCCCCTCCCCTCCTCCTTCTCCAGTAAACTTTTAACCAGGAATAACATTAGTGTTCTGGAACACTTTGCTGTTGTAGATGCATTTCATCATCATCATCATCATCATCGTCGTCATCAGTGGGTAAATTTGATCAAGATGTATATTCCGAAATGTACTGTTTTTATAGTTTTTTTGTAGGTAGATGATTTGTAGTAAGTAAATTATTGTAGCTCTTTCAGAATTTTGTGACTGGCATTGTAAAGAATTTAACAGGTATGCTAACTCATTTTCATCAACAGTCATGACAAATTGTAATGAAGTAGTTTTATTTTTTGGGAAAGTGGGTAAGTTTTGTTTGGTAGTAACTTGTCTGGCATGTTTTCTGACCAGTGTTAGGAGGGTTGTGCAGCCCCCAGAGGCAAATTCCAGGACTTTCAAGTAACCTGCACCATCTCCTGATCCTGACCCTGCTTCCTTAACCCTTTGACGCCAGAATTAAATCCCTCCAAGCAACGCTGCCTGCCAGAATTTTTTATTGGGGATTTTAAATTTTAATGCTTACTCTTAGGGCAAAAGACTTTTCTTTCAAATTTAATGTAATAAAATTTTGCACTCTGCTTATGAATTGGTTAATCTGGGAAAAAATGTTCACCTATTTTTGTAATAAATTTAGGCATGTGGATCACATGTATTGTATAAAATGTGGTGTAAATAGTTCATCACTTACATAATTCTGCCTGCTGCATAAGGTCTGTGGCACTTTTTATCACTGTTTTATCATGACACACAGTATTCACAAAGAGGGTGATATATTACAAATTTACTTTTGTGTGATATTGCGCGAAACAAGGCACCATGCACAGGCCCACATCACATCTGGCGCATTGTGTGCCCTTTCTTTGGCTGCGAGAAGAACACAGACTGCAGCACAGTCGGGTTCGCTGGCCAGTGTTTGTTATGGCGACTTCTGCTGAGGCTTGCTGCTTCTGCCGTTGTTGTTGTTGTTGTTGTTGTTGTTCATCTTCTTATTCTTCCTCAAACTAGTCTCCAACATTGTTAGCCTCAGCGCCTAATTCCGAGGCGGTATGGGTATCGGCAACCAGAATTTCACTGATGGCCTCCTCAAGTTTTATTTTTTTACCCAGCATGACTCTGAGACTTACAATCCTCTGCCTTGTTTACACTATATATGAATGGCCAGAGTTGCAGAAACATTATACCTCTAAAGATACGAACATCTTCTACAGCGACAGCAAAACAGATCTAAAGCTACGATGTAACTGCATATGAAATTCCAGATATTTGAGGGTGCCCAAGACATTTTAGTAGATTGATGGCTGTGTGTTGTATGTTACTACCCACAACCCCTACAGATTACCCCAGCACTACAAGAGGCAGATCTGTGGGTCCTCCTGTAGCTGTAAATGTCGATGTTTGTCTGAATCTCCAAATTTTGAGCATTACTTTTGTCTGAATTATATGGGTACAGTATGCCACTGACAACCTTACTGGTCAAGAAAGAGTTTTCGCTTCATAGGCCAATGTTGACATTTCAACCCACAGTGAACTCCTGAGTGAGTGATAATCAAAGCACTCAGTGTCAGAACCATATTAGTCAGCTGGAAAAAATGCGCAGTTACAATGTGTCTCTGTATATATTGGTGTTCGTGGAGGGGTTTAGGAGGTAGAGGGGGTACATTCTGGCTCCTGAATGAAAGCCTGACCTTCAAGGGTCCTGCAGCAAAGCAAGCCACAACAGTTTACGAAATAGGAGTGAACAAAATGCCTCCAAACTTCAACACGCCATTTTTGACGTCTTTATAAGTCGTTCAGCAATTTAAAGGGCTCACTGCACGATGTCTTCATAAGTCGTTTGGCGTTAAAGGGTTAATCATCACCCTCAAATCTTGTTTTATGCTACATAACGTAGTCTGACTGACACTTATTTCAAAATGTATTCTGAATTTAGATTACTAGATAAATATAACATTGAATGGAGTTGTGAGTAAGGGGTGCTTGGAAGAGCAATGGGCACTGGGGAAATAACAGAATTTATAATCTGATATTTAATTTCATCCATACTACAAACTTTTTCAGTGAAGGACTTATATAGGTGTAAGGAAATAATGTGATTAACTGTTCACTGATGATGTGGTTTAAATTCCACCTGCTGTCTGTGATAGAGGAATTTAAATTTTAAATAATGTGTAATGCACATACTCAGTACCATGCTATGTAACTTATAAGTCATTTATGTATGAGTGACTGATATGTTGTCATAAGTGCTCTGTCATTCCCCTTCCCCCCCCCCTCCCCAAATTTAGCCTACTGTTTACAGTTAAGGAACAGAACTTCATGCAAATGAGTTTTCATGCATTCATAATTAATCTTATTCAGAATTGATAATTATGGGGAAGAAACACGTGTCTACAGTTACACCAGAGATAAGGGATACCGCATAGCAAAAACAAATGGAAGAAATGTGTTCTGTGTATTCAGAAAGATGGCACTGTGCATTATTTGCAGAATGCTGATCACCAAACATGACTGTTTTTGCAGGTTATCAGGCATTCGTGATTTTCAAGATACGGGTACACCAAGTTACTTGAACCCACATCCAGGAAATTATACAGTGGACACTGGAAAAGCTGTTGTTCAGTGTCAGAAGATGGGTTCCCATTCTCCCTCTCCATCTCTGGGAGGAGGCAAGGAGCCTTCTGCTCGCGCTGGTTATGAAGCTACCTCAGGTCGACATTTTGATCCTAGTGTTCGAGAAATTACAGACATTCCTGATGACTACCTCAACCAATCACAGGCAAGGAATTTTTAATTTGAATGGTAAACGGTAGCATGGCTTGCAGTGATTTTAAAATATCTTTAAGCCATTTGTAAGAATATTTACAAGATTCTGATTTCTTAGGCTATTAGTCAAGGGTATGGCAGTACTGTGCATGAGGTGATTAAATGCTGCATTTATGCTGGGCAGGCCTGGGTTTCATGTAGAACAGTACACACTGAATTTGTAGTAAACTGGGTTTTCCTCCAGGTTCTTCAGTTTTCTTGGCTGATTGTTATGAGGAAATGCTGTGTTCCTGTTTGTCATTGCCCTTGAGACTTGTCGTATGCCTATCCAGCCATAATTATTAGTTGGTTCTCAGATGAGGCATCACCTCTGACCGGGCACTTGGCTGAACTTAGATTAAGAGTTAATTTTAGTTGTTATGCAATTATTTTTGTATTCTTTCCATGAAAATCACAGGCAATTTAAATGTCATGAATACAGTCCCATATAGTTTCATGTATTGTCTTTTGAAGTGTGTGACTTTCTTTATCTGGAAGGACAATGACATGATGCTGTGTAAATTGGATAGTTTGTAATCCAAAAGTTACAGTTTTGCAGAAAAATGGTACATGCAAAGGAGAAATATCAAGTTGAGAATGGGCTTTAGTTGCAGTTTCAGTTTTAGTTTTTGTATCCCACAGTGTGTTCTGATCACTGTTATTGTATTGTTGGCAATAAGGGAGTGTATGTTGACATGGACATTCTTTTGTACCCCTAATCACTCACTATTTGTATTTACTAGTAATCTTGTACACTCCGCAGAGCTTTTGAACTAACACATAACAAGTGTGCCTTCAGTTTGACTCAGAAAATCAAACTTAATAATATAAGGGGAGAAGGTGTAAAGTCTGCAAGTGTTAAGTCATGACTTTTTTTTCTGGGCACCACTGTCTGGTCTTTGCCACCTCAGCATTTCCCTCCTTATTGTTTCTCTCTGTTGCCTTTTCTCAGTTAGCAGTTTTCAACTTTGTCATCTTTGCTAACAATGCCCAGCTGTTTGACTTCAGATCTGCTGATATATCTGTGCCCTGTGGATGTATTATGTAATTTTTTATTAGGCTTCAAGTAATCTGTCATAATAATAAATGCAAACCATATCAGCCACCAAACTTCAATTTGACAGTGTATGAGTTTTTGAAACCTGAATTATATTTTCATTCCACTGGCAATTCTCATTACACAAACTTTTGAAGACTTTTATTTACAAAATTTTTCTGTTAATAGTTTACTGAATAATTTTATTGTAGGTGCTGAAGCATTTAGCTAAGGAAGTCAAGGTTGTTCCTTCATCATCCAGTGGGGCTAATGGAAGGGATTCAGCTGCTCCATTGCTTGAAGATGGCGAGTCTTCCATAAATGAGAACCCATGTTTGTCAGATCAATTGAAGCGGTCATCACTTTCTCGTGTAGGTCCAGGTGGCAGCAGTGGGAATGAAATGACTGTTAAACTAGATCATGACTCCCTCCTGCCTTTAGACCTGTCCAGTCTGCCACCTCCACCAGAGTATCCAAAGTGGATGGGTTCATCTTCACCTCTAACAGTGGTGCAAAGACATAAAATTATTCCACACTCCAACATCACACCAGAAAAACTTAGTCTGTCACGATCACAACCTGATCTGTCACGGATAGGCACAGGGAAGATTGTGACAGATGTGATTGGCTGCATGGGCGTTGCAACCAGTCCAAGGTAAGGTGGAAGTTATTTTTACAGCAGTATATAATAATAATAATTATTATTTCTACCATTGTCATTATAATTATTGTGTATGTCATTTTCAAAAATTGAACCATTCTCTAGTCAAGGAGAGATTTATGGTTCTCTATTGTTATTAGATTATTTCACAGACTGTCTCATTATGAACTAAACTGACTAAAGTGGCATGAAAACAGGTATATTATTTTAAACAAACTATCCATTGCCTGTCATTTGCAATGTCCAGCTTAACTAATGTAATTTTTTAAACAAAATATTATTATTATTGTTTTAGAGACACTTCTGGAATTATTTAAAAGATGCAGACTTTACACAAACAAGATAAAACTCCTTCCTAGCATGTACAGAATTTATGGTTACTGAGTGATGTTACCCTCATTTTCGTATCCTCCAGACACCCCTTTGCCATAAGACATTAGACCAAGCATTCTCAGAAACCAAACACAGAACTCCCAAAAATCAAACCAAGCTTCTCATAACAAGGGAGGGGCTAGTCCAGAGAGATAACGTTATTGGCTTGTTCAGTGACCCAAGAGAGAATGCTACTTTTTCATCCCTCCACTCTTGTGAACTACAGAACATAGAAAGCAAGAAGGAAGTTGGAACATGGGTCTGATTCATATTTTATTAATGCGTTCTTAGATATCACTCATATGCACACACTAATACAGATCCAAATAACTCGTAATAAAATATATTAGAGTAAGGGTATAAAGTGAGTTGCATGGATGAAATGTTTAACAGAAACACGGTGTGGAGCAAGCAGTCTTTCCTAGTCCATAAGTGGTCTGTATTGTGTATGATTCATAGTGTGATCTTGTAGCTCATACTCACCTACCAGACTACACAAAATGTGAATCTTCACTGCTGTGCAAATCTCAGATTTTTTTAATTTTGAATTACAGATTAAAGTGATATAATACAGTTAAAGTGTTATGTTTGATGCTGTGATATACCATGGGAACAGTGTCCCATTCACATATTGCTTACATCTCATGAGTTGCTATTTTGGTATTCTAGTTCTTTACCACACTCTTTGAGCAAGTGGCTTTTACTGATATTGTTGTAATTAAATATTTGTTACCATACGTCAGCTGTTTCTTGAAACACTGGCAGTTTTTCATTGAGTGGGGTCCATCAATTTATGCAAAGAATGGATTGTTTACATGGGGTCCATCTTTTAGTGTCCCCCACAAATACTGCTTGCACAGATTCAGTCTGGAGGTCTTAGAAGACAGAATATGCCAATTGTCAGCTGTTCACTGCATACCTCTTCCAGTCATTAAGAAGTCTGCTGTGTGGGCTGCATGTCAATGCAGTGCATGAAATAACAGTACATTTTTTCTTCTTGTGTTAATTCTTTGGCGAATTGTGTCAGAATTAACCAGTAGTAGTATGAATTTACTCTTTCTTTGAAGAACACAGGCACTGTGATTTTGTGCGTACGCATATCCTCCACACTGTAACTTTTACGTCATGCTCTGGAACTTTATGAACGACATGGCAATTTTTAGAACACCAGTATGCATTATTCTGGCTGTTTATATTCCCATTTTATGTAAACCATGCTCAGTGTGAGAAAAACATGAGTTATTGACCAGGAAATCCTTTTACTACTGATTCTTGAAGCTACTTTCAGTACCAACTTCTTGCTTCCTTGTATAGGGGAAAGAATTGTATGTAACTTTACATGGGCATAGTATTATGTTTTGTTGCTGTGAGAGCTTAGGATTTGACACCCCACTTTGAACACCCAACATTGGCAAAGATTTTCTGGAGCGTGTTTCCTTTTCAGAGCCAGTATCTTCCAATTCCTTGGTTAAAACATCTCATTTCATTTGTCCAGCAGTGTACCTGTTGTTTGAAATTTTACCTTTGTTCTTTTTACTTAGCAGTGCTAATTAGGGACTTTTTTTTGCCATCTTTCAGTGATTTTTTCCTTGACATATCCTTTGCAAAGGTATTGCAAATGAACACTATGTGTTCATCACGGTTACTCTTCTCTTGTGCTGTGATTGCCCACTCTCTGTTACTTGATTGAACATCAGTCTCATGTTTTAACACTTACAAGATGAGGAGTGGTATGGCTACTTGCCTTTCTGAATTTCTAGATAATATAACAGGTGAATGAAGTTGTAAGTACAGGACACTTGGAAGAGCAAGAATTATTAGTGAAAATAACTGAATTTGTGAGTAGATATTGAGCTTTATTCACATTGTGAGCATTTTCAGAAAAGGTCACATGTAGGCTTACAGAAATGGTACCTTGTAGAGAAATGACTTCTTCCAGATTCTTTCCCATTTATCATTCATATTCATCCTCCAGTTTGATGCTGTGTAAACTATGCATGTGAGGAATCATCATTATATAAATTAAAAAAAGAAGTAGCTCACAGAAAAACTGTTTTAAACAGGTTATAGGCAAATTTAATATGATTTTAATGTGGCTGTGATTATTGATAAAGTGAATGAGAGAGGGTGTCTCTCCGAAAGGATAAGAATGGAGGGGGGGGGGGGGTAGAGAAAGGGGGGGGGACAGGAGGCAACTCTAGGGGGTTAATGAGGTTTGAGGGGTTGACAGGGGTGAGCCCATCTGCAGAACTACAAATTGTCCTAACCCAGAAGACCACAATTAAAATTTAGTGTCAGGGTAATGAGTAGGTAAGTTCAAGCAGTGATGCATGTGACTTGTATTTGGGAGGTATCTATTTGTGTCTCGACAGCGATATGGTATTTTATAACTTGCATATCTGCAGATTGCCTGTGAAAAATGGCTGGCTCATTCGTGTGTGCACATGTAACAGCTTGAGAACTAATGAGTGGTTTTCTGACACATTCAGTCTTAGCAAACTTCTTAAAAATTACTGTCCTGTTTCAATTTTTATACAGATGTGAAATTTTGGCTGCCACTTTACACCAGAACATACACATGTTTCTGCACACATGAACATGCACGTCCCTGCTTGGCATGCATGCACAGTTCCTGTCACATGTTCCATAATAGTTATGCAGTGAACACATTACCTAGTTGTTGTCTGTGGTTTTCTGAGTCTTTCCAGGTAGCTACCACTCTGAGTTAGATCATGATTACGGTTTATTGTACATAATGATTATCCCATCTGACACCCAGTAACCTTAGATCCTCCACAGTAAACAATGACAGGTCTTTTATATTATGACATGACTACTGTTTTGTTACATAATGTGTTTATTATCTTAAGCTTTAGTGTTATTAAAAGAGCAGTAAACAGAAGCTGTATGTATTTTCTATTAGAAGTGTTTATGTGGACGTCAATATCATTTCCAGACCGAACACTCATGGTCGTGAGGACATTGAATCTCAGGGAAGAGAGGTATGGCCTCCTGTGGAGATGGTAGAGATACTGATGCAAGAGAACAGCTCATTGAAGGCTGAACTTGAAATGTGCTATCAGAAAGTTTCCAAATCACAGAAGGTAAATAATTGAAACAGTGTCCATACTGGGAAGTAAACGTGTGCTGTGGTTGCAATTTGTATTGCATGAGTGAAATCTGTTGTGCTGTAATGATGCTCATACAAAAATAGAATTAGTTTTACAGCAAGATAGGATGGGTACTATACTTGATAGTCTAGGAAAATTATAGGAAACTGTTTATTATCCAGACCAACAAATGCACAACATATACAGGGTGTTTCACGACTTTAGGGCATAACTGCAGGAGGTGATTTCCTAGGTCTTTGTGATCAAAAAAGTTCATATAAACATGCGTCCGATTTTGGACGGTTACGGAGTTATGACCGTT
>Ga0131853_10009013_pt1 | contig 18207 bp, 27 predicted proteins | sample TergutLab28metaG_FD_92764 | JGI IMG/M metagenome (GOLD analysis project Ga0131853, IMG submission 92764) | Labiotermes labralis P1 segment gut microbial communities from Petit-Saut dam, French Guiana - Lab288 P1 (version 2) (version 2) | ecosystem: Host-associated > Arthropoda: Insects >... | reverse complement strand
TCCTCTCGATATGATTTTAATACTGCAATGATAGATTGCCAACGGCTCACGCTCCTTTCTCGGTGGCAAATGAAAACGGCGGCAGGGTTTCCCGTGTTAGGGGAACGCTTGCCGCTGTTTGAGTTGGTGGGTTTTGGGTTATGCTGTTGTGGGGTTTTGGTCTTTGGCTTTAGTGGGGCGTACTTCGCCCAACATTTTGCACCGATAGGTGCAAAAGCCCTCGGCAGAGCGCACGATACCACAAAGGCGTTAGCCTTGTGGTATATAAGTGCGCCATTGCAAGCAATGGTAAGGGCGAAAGCCCTACACCGTTGCTGTGTCGTTGCCCTTGTCGCTGTTGGGCTGTTGGTTGCGGTTGTAGCCGTGATTGCCGTTGTTTTTACTTGCGTTGTCGGCGGTCTGTAATGGCGTAGCGGTGTTTTTTGTATTGGTCGGCTCGGCTGGTAGCTCGGCGGTTTTTGCCTGTATTGCGGCGGTCTTGTCGGCTGTTGGCGGCATTACTCCTGTGGTTTTGGTCGGGGCGGTTTTCGCTCCCTGTGCTATGATTTTGGCAAGAATGTCTTTGCCGTAATCATTGGCAACGGCTCTTTCAAGAAAGGCTTTGTACTGCTCGTCTGTGATTTCGATTATTGCGGGTATCATACTTTCAAGTAGTCCATGCCGTGAGCATAGGCGGCGTGTCCTTGCTTTTTGTACATCTCGGTTGTGCTTTGTGCGTTCCTGTTTTTGCTTGGCTTTGATTTTGGCGATTTCCTCGTCATAACTTGCAATTTTCTCTAAACGTGTTTTTGCCATGTGTAAATCTCCTTTCAGATTTGGGATTGTGGGTATAAAAAGCCGCCGATTGCATTTCTGTGATTTCGGCGGCTGTAGTGCTGTAATTGTTATTCAGTTTTTCGTTACTCGGTTATGCAGGAATAGATTTTTTGCTTTTGATAATAACATTATCCTCATTTTGCAAAACATCTTCAAAAGAAGTGCCTTTGAGGATTTCAGTTCTAACTTTTTCTTCTTCGGCAACTCGCTTTGCTTTTTTTCGGGCATAATATCGGGCATCAATTTCTCGCTCATGTTGTAATTCATCTTGTGTCATATCTCGGCGTAATTTACGCCCTCTTGTGCCTGTTTGCTTTTGCGGCTCTGCCTGTGGGTCATTTTCAAACTCGCTTTGTGGTAATTCAAATTTACCGATATAGTTTAGGTGAATATCCACTTGCATTGTTCGTTTGCCATTGATTTTTATAGCTTCATGAACGATAATTTTTTCAATAAATTCATTTAACAAAACCGCTGAAAATGTTGTAAACTCTGTATGACGGTTTACCAGTTCTATGAATTTATCTGCTTTCACGCTGTCGGTGTTGAATGTGTCAATCTCTGATTGCAGACTTCCAATTTCAACATCAAGAGTCTTACTTTCTTCATCATAACTATTGAGCAAATCCGTAAAATGATTTTCGGGGATTTTACCCAAGCCGTATGATTCAAATAACTTTTTAACAAGAGCGGCTACTTCATCTCGGCGGCGTTTTGCATGGGTAAGTTTTTTGCGGCTGTCTTTTATGGCTGTTTCTTGATAATGTGCGGAAGTTTCATGTACCCTTTTAACAAAATCGCTTTCATTTTTACGGACATAGGCACAGGTTTCTTTGATTGTATCAAGTATCAGTTCTTCTACTACCGATACTCTGATATAGTGGCAAGTGCAACTTCGGGAATAGTGGTTATAACTTGAACACACATATTCTTGATGGGGTTGGTTGGGTCTGCCTGTCCGTCCTTGCTTGTGGTACATCTTATGCCCGCAATCGTGACAAAACAAAATGCCTGTTAATGGATTGGGTGCGCCGCCAATTCGTTCGGGCAGCCTGCGTGTTTCTCGCAAGCGTTGTACGACTTCCCATTCTTCTTCGGTGACAATAGCAGGGTGGGCATCTTTGAAAATCAGCTTGTCGGGGTTGTCCTCTCGCTTCTTGGTTTTATAGCTGTCTTTCTTTGTTTTATTAAGCACTTTCCATCCCATATATTCCTCTTTTTTGAGAATGGCAATGATAGTGCTTGCCGCCCATTTGGTAGGGTTTGCATTTGGTTTGTTGGTCATGCCTGCACCGATATTATTCCAATGAGTAGATGGGGTCGGCAGATTTTCCACTGTAAATTCTTCGGCTAACTGTGTAACTGTTTTGCCCTCAACTACTCCACGAAACATGCGCTTTACTATGGGTGCTGCTACTTCATCTAGTATCCATTGTTGGCGGTCGTTTTCGTCATGCAGATAACCATATGGAATTGCTCCCGACACACGCTTTCCATCTTTGGTACGTGAATCATTTATGGCTCGGATTTTACGGCTCGTATCTCTTGCGTGCCACTCTGCAAACAGATTTCTAAATGGCATAAAATCATCTTCACCTTTGGCGGTGTCGATATTTTCAGCTACGGCGATTAGCCTTATTCCACTATCTCGTAATTGCTCTAAGAATAGCCCAACTCTAAGGTGGTCACGCCCTAAACGGCTCATGTCCTTAATGCACACAAGAGATACCTTGCCGTCCTCGATTAACTCCATCATCTTCAAGAAATTTGGTCTATCCCAACGAGTGCCGCTCCATCCGTCATCTACGAGATGAAGAATGTTAGAATGTCCATTTTTAACGGCGTATTCTTCTAAATATTTTCGTTGATTTTCGATAGATAAACTTTCATTTTCTCGCTCGTCCTCTTTGGAAAGTCTGCTGTAAAGGATGGTTAGTTTTTGATTATTCATAATCATGTTTTCCCCTTTCGGGCAGGGTTGGGCGGTTGTGGCGGTGGCGTTACGCACTTTTACGCACCTCATTTTCTATCAGCCGTAATAGCTTATCCTCTACGGTTTCTTTGCTTGTTTGGCTGAAATGTACAGACACTGTGTAGGTTGTGCCGCCTATGCGTTTTGTGAATTTTGGCGGCTTGGTTTGGGAGTTTATTTCATGCCCATCAATAGTATTTGTTGCGCTATTTTGCATGGCATATCCCCCTTTGTTGTTGCTTTGTGAGATTGGCTGATGTAAAATAATTAGACCTCCTTTGAATTTTTAGGGATTTGGGAAATGATTTTCCGCTGTAATTGAATACGCCATAAACCAATATGAAATGTTCCTTTTTTGAAATAGCTGTTTTGGATTTTGGCTTTGCCGTTAGCGAATATTTCTTTTCTCTGCCCCTGTGCCGCTCTCTGTGGTGGTGTCTGTAATTTTGTGCGTATAGCTGTTCGCACACCGATTTTGCCCTTTCTGCCTTTATATTGTATTTCGAGGTTAAAAACCTTCCTCTACAGCATAACCCTTTAGGCCTCATTTCGGTTACTCGAGCTTCTAAGACAATTCGCTTTTGCCGTTCTGCTTTTAGGTCTGTTAGTAGACGTATTGCTGTGTCAGGGTCATCAAGCATAGCTTCTATTGTTTGCGTTGTCGCGTAGATGCCGTGCTTGCGGATGGAAGGTAAGACTTCATGTGTTATCCAACGTTTGAACCTTTTGGCTTCAGGCTTGTCTGAGCGAAGGATAACATTGTATAGGCCGCTCTCGTTAATATAAACAGTATCACGACGCAAACTTTCGATTGAATCGAATGTTGATTTTTCATCATCATCAAGTCTGTTAGCTGCATCTGTCGTATTTCCTATTCCAAGCACAATACAAACATCTTTCAAAACCCACCATGTTTCACCATTCAATTCTACCGTTCTAACTTCGTTGTTTTCATATGTAAAGATTTTTAATTCGTTCATCTTTTAGTCTCCTATTCTTCAAGGTACTTGAATTTAAGCTTCTGCATGTTTTCAGAATCAAGCTCGTAGTCCCGCTGTTTGAAGTTTGCGAAACGGTTGGTCGGTTTTTTTATCCCGTCTGTTTTCGGTTGGTTAAGATATGACTCAAAGTTATCTTCGTTGAATAATGTTTTAGGGCGAAGGTATCCCACCATCTTGGGGTTATTATGCCATTCGAAATATTTCTTTTCGATAACGGTTATAAAGTCTTGGAGCGTGAAACCTTCTTTAAGCCGGGCGTTGATTAGCCGTTTGGTTGCCTTTGTGCTAGATTTAAATTTTGTACCACATGTCGAGTTAAGATGAAAAATAATTTTCTCGTGTATTAATGTAGGTTCAGTTTTCACTGTTTAGCCTCCTATCTGACTCGGATCGGAGAGTAGACGCTTCCGTTATTTAGTGCGTATCGAAACTCAGAACCACCGCCTAAGTGATTTATGCAGACTATATCGGTTATTGTTTTTACACTGCCTTCGCTGTACGCTTTTCGATATTCTTTTTGAGGGACTGAAAGTGATACAATGTTAATAACATCTGATATAAGCCGCAATGTTTTTGCTTCGGGAAACGCTTCTCCTGTAATATATACTGTATCGCCTATGCTTAGAGGGCAAAGCTCAAACGGGTTTCCCGCTTGGCTTAGAGATAGCTGATTAGCCGTGTTATCAATTATCATGAAATACACCTCTTTCTAATATGTCTATAGTTGACTTTTCCCCATCCTTTCGGTATAATAGGAAATGTAAGTATTCATGATTGCCCCTTGCGGTTGTCGCCGCGCTCTAGGGGCAATTTTCTTTTGTCTTTTTTTGTGTCTTTTACTGTCTTCTCGCATATCCACCAAAATGCAGGCAGTAGCAAGAGAAGATATTCGCCGCCGTATGCTGCATAGCCTCGTTCTGCGTAGGCGTATTCAGCCGCCCATGTGTAGAGCACAATCCCGGCGAATGTTATTATTATGTATTTTAGGATTGAGTTTACTGTCAAAATAACAACCCTCCTATACATTCAGCACGTTTCTTGCATTGCGATCGGCCCATCTGATATATTTCTCCCAATCAACTCGCCAACCGCCGTTTTTGTGAATTGGAGTTATTTTTTTAAGTATTCCAAGACGAACTAAGTCTTTGTTTTTAAATATTTCGTAGGCCTGTGTCTTTTTACAGCCTGTCCGCTTCATAAATTCAGATGCGTTTATAAATTCGTAGCTGTTCATTTTGTTCACAACTCCTCTCTGCTTTGATTTCAATAATCCCATATGCGCCCCAAAACATATTGCATCCTGTAATTTTTGTAAGAGTTAACCAATATCCAGTTGCCGCTTGCAAGAAATATATTTGCGGATTTTATTGAGTTTACTGTTAATAACTGTTTGACTTTATGTAATTGCTGCTCGGGTTGTGGCATGGGAAGCTTATAAGTTGGTTCAGGTATGCCGCCTTTTGGCTTATCGGCCAATAATCTGAACCTATCAATAATTTCGCCGATTTCTGCAATTGTTCGCCGCTCAAAAGGAGATACCCTTTTACTATTTATTTCTGCTTTTTTCAATACCCGCTCCATAAACTTCTTAACCTCTTCATTCATTTCCATCTCGGTCATATTTGCACTTTCTCTCTCTTTGCCAATAAAAAAATCCCCTACCATCTCTAGTGCAAATTATTCCTCCCATTTGAAGCTTCCTCCTTCATGTTATAGCACATTGCTTTCATCATCCCTCCAACAACAACTCATCTACCTTTACGCATAAGCAATCAGCTATACGCTTTAGCAGTTCAACGCTTGGAGATTTTACTCCTGCCTCGATTTTTGATATCATACTATAGTTAACATAAACCTTGCCGGCGAGCTCTGTGACGGATAATCCCGCTTGCTCTCGTAGTTGACGGATTTTTTTAAAGTTTAGCATTTAGATTCCTCCTTTCGTTATGTGACTTTGTCGTTGACTATTTCCCGCTATTGTGGTAAAATTTCAATCTAAAGTTTGATTCTTGAATATCAAGAAAGGTCGTGATTATGTGTCTGCCACTGTACTAGATAAACACAATGTAATGTCTAGTTGCCCACATGTTGGATATAATAAAGGTATAGGAGGTAATGCCATGAAGCCTATGCCTTGTTATGATGTAAATATAACTTGGGACGATGAAGCGGGCGTTTGGGTAGCTGTAGCTGATGACATACCGCTTGCGCTTGAAAGCGACTCTATTGATATCCTTATTGAGCGGGTTAAGGTTGCTGCACCGGAAATCCTAGAGATGAACTCCAAACCCTTCACTTCATTCTACCTGCGCTTTTCTTCTGAAAGATTAATCGCAAATGGCTGAGTACGAGAAAAAAGTCAGAAAAGCTTTATCCGATAACAGTTGTTATTTCGTGCGGCGAGGAAAGGGCGATCACGATATTTGGTATAGCCCTATATCAAATGATTCTTTTCCTGTTGATAACAAAATCAAATCCCGTCATATGGCAAACACTATTATGAAACAAGCAGGTATTAACCATAAGTTTTAGTTATTAAAGTCGTTGATATTTTCTAAAGGCAGCTTGGTATTTCCAAGTTGCTTTTCTCTTTCTCAAGCTCAAGCCTAATCAAGTCAAAAAGTAAAGCAGAACGTTGCTTTTCAGATTTACTTAGTAGTTGACGGATTTTTTAAAGTTTAGCATTTAGATTCCTCCTTTCATTATGTGACTTTGTCATTGACTATTTCCCGCTAATAGTGTAAAATAATGTCACTACACATTTTAAACATAGAAGGAGGGGGGAACTATAGACAAAGTTTTTGTAAATTTACTAGGAGACTGGATAGAGATTGATGACTCCAACTGCTCAATTGATGGTGCAGACAGTATTGATACGTGGCTATCAAATGAGAAAAGAACCGCACAGATCAAAAGAGTTTGTCACTGTTCATATAGACGGTAACAATTATGAGGTACATCAATCACTTATTGTTGTTATGCAACATAGATAACCGGGAATAATCGTCGGCAAGATCCGCAATATCTATTAATCCATTATCTAGCATTTTTAAGGCGTTCTCATGTATCGTGAGGACGCTTTTTGCTTTATGTCTGCCCACAGATAATTTGATAGTGTTATCAACTTGTATTTTCACATCTTCCCAATCGGCATATGAAATACCCTCAAGCTTAGCAATATAGTCCAATATGCGCTTGCGCCGCTCATCCTTATAAAACATCACTTTGAACATCTCCCTTCTTTGCCCCTCTTCGAGTGAAGAGGGGTTTAGCTTGTGTCTGCTTCCAACAGCAATTCATCAATTGTGCAATTATAAAGCCGAGCAAGTCTGCCTAATAAAGCTGCTCTTGGTTTGCTTCCGCCTGTTTCCCATTTAGATACCGTACTTACATTTTTTAGCCCCAAATATTCGGCTACATATTTTTGTGTTAGCTTTGCTTGTATTCTTTTAGTTTGCAACTGATCTTTTCGTTGATAATTTTTCATTTTTTTCACCTCATCTATTGAACAATTTTCAGTTATAAAGGCAATATATCAAATAATTGAAAATTTGTCAATATATTTTTGAAAATTTATTGAAATTTTTTCAGTTGAATTGTATATTGAAAACATTTCAATTATAATTAGGTTGGTGATGAGAAATGTTCAATGAACGTCTGCGTGAAAAAAGAGATAAAATTGGAATTTCCCAAAGGAAATTTGCACAGAAAATAGGAGTAAGCTCAGACTTATATAACAAATATGAGCAAGGAGTAAGTAGGCCTTCGTATGAAACGCTAGTAATTTTGACACAGGAGCTCAATACGACGACAGACTGGCTGTTGACAGGAAAAGAACCGCATGAGCGGTCAAATAAAGAGGGGGATAAGATTATGAGTGAAAGAGGATTTAGTGTCGAAATGGCTAAAGAAGGAGTAGTAGCCTGCCTTCACTTTTGCTGCAAATATAATAGAGATGATTTAGGAGTTTTTTCTACTGGTAAAGTAACATTATTGAACGACAAGATTGAGGAAGCGGCTAAGATAACACAGCCTATAATTTCAAAAGAACGCTTATTTGAAATTGCTAAAATTTGCATTGGAGAAGGAACAGAAAAAAGCATACCAACTTTGCTAGAGTTTCGAAAGTTAATTGTTGCCTTTGGGAAAAAAGATAATAGAGACATCGAAGAGCTAGAATGGCGCTTAAAGAGAGAGCAAGAGCTGCTAGAAACTTCTAGTCCGCAGAACAAAAAAGCGGCGCAGATAAATTCGGCGCCGCAATAGAGCAGATACTTACTGATGGCGGTAAAATCTTTGAGAATAAAGAATTTACAAAAGAGTTTAAGGATTATGTAAAAGATTCAATCCTCTCTAATATTTGACGATACGAAGCTTTTAAATTTGGCTATTGCGTTCAAGACGTCAAGCTCATTTTCAGAGTGCGCAAGTATAAACTCGGAAATCATACGAGCAAAATCGCTAATTGGCTTGTCGGTATCTTGGATTTCAATATCCATAAATTTCAATACTTTGTCAATATCCATAAAAATCCCCCTTTTAAATATAAGCACTGGAGCAGACGCAAAAAAGCGAAAGATAATAAAAAATCTTACAAGTGGACACTATAATAGTACGCCACTCGAAAGATCTCGATCATCTTTCGCTTCGGTGAACCCCTGCCCGAGCTCCCCCGAGCTTAGGCAGGCAATTACATATTTTACATGTTTCAATTTTAGCATTATTTGCCGAATTTTAAATCAAGATAGACAATCATCCATAACGAACGACGTTGTATTGTGAGTGTTCGACGTGTGCATAAAAGATAAGGGGGTATCATTCCATGAAAAAAATATGTTCTGCTACGGAAAACATTTCAGACAATGCTAGAGGGCGTTATACTTGGGGGTAAATGAATAAAAATTTATTTTCTTATAATCAATTGATGAAGGGGGTTGAATAATATGAATATTGAGATGCTGAAATTGATTGTCGACTTAGCCGGGAATGGTTGGGGCGTTGAACCTAAGTTGTTCTTTGAACATTATGAAGAAACGCCTGTTATACTTAGCGATTTGAAGCATTTGGAGCATTTGGGCTATATAAGGCTCATAGACGGTAGCGGTAACTTATTTGATATATCTGTTGCAGCTAGAGCTAAAGAATATTTTATTTAGCTCTAGCCGCGATTTCCTTTTTTTCGTCTTCCCACTGGCGCTCCATCTCTATTCTTGATTCTTCTCTTAGATAATCAAGAGTTCGCCCAATTGCATCGTCTGTTGAGTATTCTTTTAGATGTGTAAGCTTACAACTGTCGCCGCTTATGAAGCATATTTCTTTTGAGCATTCTTTGTTTTTTTCGGGATCGCATTCGTATAGGAATGGATATTTTTTTCTTTCTTCTTCTGTCCAATACATAATAATAGCACCTCCTATTATTACTATAATACAACAAAGTGGAAGGCAATACAATCACATATCATTTACAAGAAATTTACAACAGTGAAGAAGTTAGAGGAAATTTCAACTACTCGAAAATTTCGAGTAGTTCAGAATGAGGGTATATTACAGCAAGGCCGCTGCGGATGAGCACAGCGGCATAGGAGTTAAAGCTATTGCGCTAACCTATCAGTTAATGCTTCTTGCAAAACACGGGATAAGCTTAGTCCCGCTTCGAAGACTTTATCATCCATCCACTTGGGAATGCTGACCGTGCGCTTAACGGCGTATTTATCCTTAATTTCAATACGCACGAGATTAACGAAGGCATCAGGATTGGTAATTGTATTTGATACATCTGACACAGGCGTTGCAGTTGGTATTTCTATTTTCTTGTCTTTTAGATATTCAATCCACTGAATCAAAGCGGATTGCGCCATAGAAATTGCATTGCCTAAAGACTTGCCCTCGCTTACACAGCCTTCTAAGTCGGGAAACGTGATAGTATAGCTGCTGTCACTGTTCAAATGAAAGATTGCAGGATAAATATATTCCATATTAGGACACCCTCTTTCTTAAATCGTTTTATAATACCCAAAAAAGGGGGAATTATTTTATCCCCGCTGCTTTTAGGATTGATCTTGCTGTATTTTCGTTTATTTCTCGGTGGTTTGGGACTTGCACTGGGCGACTTCCTTCTTTTTCATATATTGAGTGCTCGCCTGTTCTATCAAGTTTGTAGCCTGCGGTTTCCAGTTTTTTAACTAAGTCCCTGCGCTTCATCTTGCCACCTCCTATAAACACATTATATTACATAAATTAAGTAATGTCAATACTTAATTTACTTAATTTTAAATCGGTAAAGGAGGCTTTATTATGCCATCAAAATATAAAAAGCGCAAAGACGGGCGTTATTGTACGCATGTTGTAATAGGAACTAAAGAAGATGGCAAGACTCTGCGCAAGACTCTGTATGCTACTACTATTCGAGAGCTTGAAGAGAGGGTTTCGGAAATTCGGCGGCAAGCTTCGATGGGAACGATTGTAAACGATGAAGGGATCACCGTGTCGGAGTGGGCTGAAGAATGGTTTCATACATATAAGCCCGGCGTTTCATATAGAACTCAGAAAATGTATAGATCTGTGATAGACGCACATATAATACCTGCGATGGGTCAAATGAAGATTAAGGATGTTAGGCCGCACAATATTCAGCATCTGATTAACACCAAGCATTCAGAAGGGCTGACAAGAGCTGTGGAAAAGATATCGTTAACTTTAAAGCAAATATTTAAAAAAGCTGTTGAAAACAGCCTTATAGCTAAGAATCCCGCCGAATCAACTGAATTACCTAAGATATTAAGGCCGAAAAAACGTGCATTAACGGATGAAGAGAAGGAATATATTCAAATTGCGGATTTAGATATAAAGTCAAGAGCTTTTTTATATGTGATACTGTATGCCGGGCTAAGAAAAGGCGAAGCTCTCGCTTTGATGAAAAAGGATATTGATTTAAATAGAAAGACTATCAGTATAGATAAAAGTCTCCTTATTAAAGGAAATGCCCCGGAGATTAAAATGTCGCCTAAGTCGGAGGCAGGAAACAGGCTTATCCCGCTTCCGGATGTACTTGTTGGTATATTGACAGAATACTTGCCAACGGTTGAATCATTGTATGTATTCCCCGCTGCATCAGGCAAATTAATGTCGGATGCTTCTTATAGGGGATTTTGGGAAAAGATTGCTAAGAGGCTCAATAAGGCCGCCGGAGGAAATGAAAATTTTATAGTTTTATCTAAGGATATCACAGCGCATATTTTTAGACATACATATGCAACTATGTTGTACTATGCGGGTGTGGATGTTAAGACCGCACAATATTTACTAGGACATTCCGGCATCAATGTAACTATGGGGATATACACTCACTTGGATGAAAATAAAACGATGGGCGCTGCTGATAAAATTAATGATTTATTGTCGAGTAGTCAAAAAGTAGTCAAAAGCAATTCAATATAAGCCTTAAATCCTTGAATTTACTGGATTTATTAAACACATAGAGAGGACTTAAAATCCTTCGGGGGCAACCCCGTGCCGGTTCGAGTCCGGCTTCGGGCACTCTTGCGGAGGGCATAATGCTTTCGGCAAAAACAAGGCTTTCAAGCTTTTGGAAGTCTTGTTTTTTTTGTGTATTTCATATTTAACTCCTGTAATCCTTCATCCAATCCCCATGTGCCTCAATAAGCTCATTTGTCATTTTAATAATATCATCAAGTGAAAGTTCACTCGCAGTATGCGGGTCAAGCATTGCGGCATGATAAATATGCTCCCGCTTTTTTGTAACGGCAGCTTCAACAGTTAAAAGTTGGACGTTTATGTTGGTCATGTTCATTGCCGCAAGCTGAGGTGGAAGCTTGCCTATGTATGTTGGCCTAATCCCCGACCCGTCAACGAGGCAAGGGACTTCAACGCAGGCCGAGCTTGGCAGATTTTCGATTAATCCTCCGCGGTTCATAACATTGCCGCCAATTTTATATGGCTTATTTGTCAAAATAGCTTCGATAATATGTGATGCGTACTCGGATGTGCGGCTATGAGATATTTTGCCGCCTTGTAAAATGCTGTCGCGCTCTTCTTCCCAACCGTTTATTTGCTTTATGCAGCGGCGGATATATTCATCAAGAGGTATATTAAACCGCGTGATAAGCTCGGGATATTTCGATTTTATGTAAAACATATTGTATTCTGCGTTGTGCTCACTTGATTCAGTGCAGTAATATCCAAATTTTTCAATGTAGTCATAACGAACCATATCGTTATGTTTTTCGGTAGAGTTCTTACTCGCTGCTCTTTTCTTAATTTCAGGATACAGATCAGTGCCGTTAAAATCTTTTATTTCAAGGAGCCAAGCCATATGGTTAATTCCGGCTATCAACTCTCTTCTGCCATTAAGCTTGCTTTCCATACCTAAAGATTTTAGCAGATGTTCTGTGCATTCTTGCACACTATGGCAAAGCCCGACAGTATTTATCCCTGCATATTCTATCATATAAGTTGTCAGCATAGCCATTGGGTTTGTGTAGTTTAAAAAAAGAGCATCGGGACAGGCAGCGTGCATGTCGTCAGCAACACCTTTCATAAATGGAATTGTACGAAGAGTGCGCATAATTCCGCCTATGCCTAGTGTGTCTGCAATAGTTTGGCGCAGACCATATTTTTTTGGAATTTCGAAGTCAGTAATTGTGCATGGATCATAACTGCCTATTTGCACAGCATTTATAACGAAATCAGCCCCGGCAAGCGCTTTTTTTCGATTTTCGATGCCAAGATACGAACTAATTTTCGCCTTGCCATAATTTACGTTTTCGTTAATTGCAGAAAGGATTATTTCACTTTCTTTAAGCCTTACTGCATTAATATCATAAAGCGTAATTTCTGAATCTCTAAGGCAGTCTGTCAGCATACAATCTCCAAGTACGTTTCGTGCAAAAACCGTGCTGCCTGCGCCTAAAAATACTATTTTCAATTAGAATCCCTCCGGGTTTTTAATTTGCCAATTCCAAGAATCTTTAATTGCATCAATAATGCTCTTTTCGCAGCTCCAACCGAGTTCATTTCGTGCTTTACCGGCAGAAGTATAACAAACGGCTAAATCACCTTGTCGTCTTAAACCTATTTTTTTAGGGATATAAATGCCTGTCACACTTTCAAAAGAGCCAACAAGTTCTAAAACACTGGTACCTTTGCCCGTACCAAGGTTAAAGGCTGAAACTCCGGCGGTTTTTTTGATGTGGTTAATGGCAGCGGCATGTCCTTTTGCCAAGTCCATAACATGAATATAATCACGGATTCCCGTGCCGTCTTTTGTATCATAATCATCGCCAAAAATATTTAAAAGTTCAAGCTTTCCTGCGGCAACCTGAGTTATATACGGCATAAGATTGTTTGGAATTCCCTGTGGATCCTCACCTATTTCCCCACTTTCATGCGCTCCTATCGGATTAAAATAACGGAGTAGCGCAACAGACCATTTTGGGTTTGCGCTTGCGGCGTCTCTTAAAATTTGTTCGCACATTAATTTCGTCCACCCATAAGGATTTGAGCAGTTTCCAACTGTTGACTCCTCTGTCAAAGGCATAGAATTTTCGCCGCTGTAAACAGTTGCGCTAGATGAAAAAATCAGCTTATAAGTCCCATACTCTTCCATCACTTCACATAATGTAATAGTCGAGTTTAGGTTGTTTGCATAATATTTAAGCGGAACCAAAACACTTTCACCTACAGCTTTAAGCCCCGCAAAATGGATAACCGTGTCTATTTTATGATCCAAAAATATTCCCGAAAGCTTTTTTTTATCCCGAATATCTATATTATAAAACGGAAAATCCTTGCCGGAAATATTTTTCAAACGAGTTATAACTTCAGGTTTGCTGTTTGAAAAATTATCTGCTACTATAATATTGTATCCATTTGTCAAAAGCTCCAAAGCAGTATGGCTTCCGATATAACCCGCACCGCCTGTTATAAAAACTGTTAACATTTTGCTGTCCCCCTTATATTCAAAAATCGACAGCAGCTATCACCAAAAATATCAGACATTAAGCGCACAAAATCTTCCTCCATGCCTTCAGGAATAAAAGTAAGAACTGTTCCGGCGAAACCTCCTCCATGAACCCGATATGCCCCTTCTGCTCCTAAAAATCTTTCACAAAGCGCTAGAGCAAGTGTTAATCCTTGCTCTGATGGCGTGCACGCCCTGTAAACATTTTGTAAGTATGAAAGAGATGACCTTCCTGATTCTGTAATTAAGCTCAAAAATCCGAGGATATCGTTGTTCTTTAAAGCTAAAACCTGCTTTTTAACACGTTCATTTTCTTCAAAAAAATGAATCGCCCGCAAAATAGCTCGATCGCCGTAAGTTCGCAGATGACGGATGTTTATGTAAAATTCATTTGGGTCTACTTCGCGCAGAACTTCTTTTCCAAAGTGCTCGGCTATTTTCTTCATTTCAAAAGGTATTTCGGCATAATCATCAGTTAGGTTTGTATGAGTTTTGCCTGTATCCAAAATACATAAGACAAAACCTTTAAAGTCAGCTCCAATCGGGGTGACAACAGGGTTTGCCTTGTTGCAAAAATCTATCGTCATAAGACCGCCAAGGCTTGAAGCCAACTGATCCATTAACCCGCAGGGCTTTCCAAAATACACATTTTCCGCAAACTGTCCCGCAATTGCGATATCTAAAGATGATATATCTAACCCAAACAATCCTTTAAATATGTTACCGATAAGAACTTCAAACGCAGCTGAGCTTGATAACCCTGCGCCGATAGGTATTTCGGAAGATATATGTCCATCAAAACCACCTATTTTATACCCATTTTCATATAGCCAGGAGGCTACTCCGCGCAATAAAGCCGCAGCTGTTCCCACTTCGTTTGCTTGAGGTATTAATTCAGTTAAATCGACAGAAATAGGGTCAAGCACATCCGATGTTATTTTAATAACATTTGTATTGTTAACTGATGCAACACAGACTGATTCTAAATCAATAGCTGCCGTTAGAACCAACCCGTGTTGGTGGTCAGTATGATTTCCGCAAATTTCTATTCTGCCGGGTGCAGAAAATTTATGCTTTTTAACAGACAATTTGTTTCGCCGCCTTGATAATTAGATGATATTTTTTTTGGATTTTATGATATTTTAGCATATTTTTAGCTTTATAGCAATATGCGGCAAGCTGAATAGATTATTATGATTATTGATATTTCTATCCATAAATGATACAATGAGCTACAGCGCTTAAGTGGGGTGATTTTATGAATTTATATTCGGAGGACAAAAACCCATGATTTCATTCATATCCGGCACGCTTTGTGCTCTTAACGATAATTCTGTAATAATTGACAATAACGGTATTGGATATTTGATTTTTGTTTCCGGTTCGACTGCTTCGAAGATGCCCCGAATTGGCGCAGATGTTAAATTATTTACGCATCTTAACGTCACAGAAAATGACATGAGCCTTTATGGCTTTGTTGATAATGACGAGCTTAATATGTTCGTTTTACTTCGTTCTGTTTCGGGCATAGGGCCGAAAGTTGCTTTATCTGTGCTCTCGTCGATAGAACCAAATGAGCTTATGCTTGCTATTGTGACGGATGATATTAAGACACTTTCAAAAGCTCAGGGCATTGGTAAAAAAATTGCCGAGAGGCTTGTTCTTGAGCTTAGAGACAAAATTGGGGCAGTGAGCCTTTCACAAGCAACAGGCATTGATTTAAGCCCTCAGCAGTCGCTTAAAAGCGCTTCAAACGAGCGGCAGGACGCTGTTGACGCACTTATTTCGCTTGGTCATTCAAAAAGCGAATCTGTCAAAACGGTTATGGAAGTGGCGCAAGATAATATGAGCACAGACGTAATAATCAGGCTTGCGCTTAAAAAGATTCACGCGAAGTAGGGAGAAATTAATTCATTATGGCAAATCGGATTATAACAGGCGATATAAGCCTTGAAGATAAAGAATTTGAACCGAAACTGCGCCCGTCAAGCTTTGATGAATATATAGGGCAAGCGCGGGTTAAAAGCAATATGAGAGTGTACATTGAGGCGGCTAAAATGCGTAAAGAGGCGCTTGATCATGTGCTGCTATACGGCCCACCGGGGCTTGGCAAAACGACGCTTGCGAACATTATTGCCACGGAAATGAACTCGAAAATTAAAATTACATCCGGCCCTGCAATTGAGCAGCAAAAGGACATGGCGGCGATTTTAAACGATCTTGCAGAAGGTGACATTTTGTTCATCGACGAAATACATAGGCTTAGCCGCCCTGTTGAAGAAATGCTGTATTCTGCTATGGAAGACTATGCTATGGACATCATAATCGGCAAAGGTACAGGCGCTAAAAGCATTAGGCTTGATTTGCCGCCGTTTACACTTGTCGGCGCAACGACGCGCATCGGCCTTTTAACCGCGCCGCTTCGTGACCGCTTCGGCGTTATCCATAGGCTTGAGCCATATACGTTTGACGAGCTTAAAAAAATCATCCTGCGTTCAAGCAGCGTTTTGGATATCGAAATTTCGGGGCAAGGCGCTGATGAAATTTCACGAAGATCACGCGGAACGCCAAGAATCGCGAACCGCCTTTTAAAGCGCGTCCGCGATTTTGCCCAAGTTAAATATGACGGGATTATAACCGATGAAATTGCAAACTCATCGCTTGACCTTTTGGAAGTCGATAAAATGGGTCTTGACCAAATCGACCGCAAAATGCTAATGGTTATCATCCAAAATTTTAATGGCGGTCCTGTGGGTGTTGACACAATCGCTGTTTCAATAAACGAAGAAACAAGCACAATTGAGGATGTCTACGAACCGTATCTGATCCAGCTTGGGTTTATCCAGCGAACACCCAGAGGGCGCGTCGTGACAGATGTTTGCAGAAAGTATGTTAAGGAGTTTGCGTTAAAACAAATCTGAATGTGTTCCGATGCACTACACTGCTAAATACTTACCTAACTGAAATTCTGGTCCCGTTAATAACGACAGCCGTGACGTTTTCTAAGTCAATCGGCGAATCTGCGAATTGGAACGCTGTGAATGTATAGTCGCCGATTCCCGCGCCGCCGCCGGGTAATCTTACTCTGAATAAGCGATTTTCGAGTTCAACTCTTATGTCAAAAAACGGGAAGTTTTCCATGCCGTATGTGTGATTGCCACTCATTTGAAGGCCAAAAGGTGTAAGCGACATATGTTCAATTTGAAGATTACCCGCAATTACATTCTCCCAAACGATTGGCTTTATCCCTAAGTCGCTTGCGTTGACTGTTAAAGACCAATCGCCCTCGATTAATCTTTGAATCGGGCCGCTGTGTTCAAGGTCTTGAACGCTAGTCATAACTAAGTTAATTTCATCTGCCTTAGGCAACCCCGGCTCGCCCACAAGCACAATTTCAAAATAAGATGTATTTGTGGTGCTGTCGAAGTTCAAGCGCCTTGAACTTCTTGCTCCGCCAAGCATTTGATCGTCTACGTAAATTTCTAAATCATGCGATGTATAGCGCGTAAGGCGATTTTCGCCGCTTATATCTTGCATTGTGACATATACAAGTACAATATTATCGATTTGCTGTGCGCCAACTGCTTCAATGCGTATCCCTTCATCCACTGAATAAGCGGGGTATATCGGGGCGACTGCAAGCGCACCAAAGTTTGGATTAAAGCGGGATAAAAACTGCTCAAGGTCCCCCGTTGCCGCAAAGATTCCTGTTGTTGTTATTAGTAATAATGCTGCGACAGCTGCTATATATGCGAATTTTTTCATTAAGAAATGCCTCCTGTTCGATTTTTCTTCAATTTTTTCAAGCGAAAGTTTTTTTATGTTTTCGAGATTCTCTTCGGAAAATTCGGGTGTGTAAGCCAAAAGCGTATTCAGTTGTTCATCTGATAATTCTGTCATTAGATTTCTTTTTGACATAAACTTTCGCCTCCTAATATTTTTCTGAGTTTAAGCTTGCTTTGATACAACCGATTTTCGACTTCTTTAACGGGTATAGAAATTTTTTCGGCAATACGCATCGGTTTTTCTTCAAAAAAGAACCTGCGTATTATAATCTCCTTATTCGGTTCGGTTAAAAGTTCGATTGCCGCGTAAAGCTCTTTATGCTTTTCCTTTTCGACTATATAATCAAGCAAATCATCATCCGACGACGCGATAGCTTCGCTTAAATCAACAATTTTGCTTTTTGACAGTTTGCGATACATATCCAGTGCTTTACTTTTTGCGATTACGGCTAAAAATGTTTTAAACGACCCCTTTTGGCTGTTAAACGCATTGGGATTTTTCCAAACATGGACGTAAACGTCGCTTATACATTCCTCGATATCTTGTGTTGTGCCGACCGCACCCAAAATCCCGCCGGCCACAACCCACAGAAGCTTTGAATATGTATTTGCCATATAACTAAAAGCGCCCCTGTCTCCTTCTTTAAGCTTTTG
>Ga0131853_10009010_pt1 | contig 18208 bp, 7 predicted proteins | sample TergutLab28metaG_FD_92764 | JGI IMG/M metagenome (GOLD analysis project Ga0131853, IMG submission 92764) | Labiotermes labralis P1 segment gut microbial communities from Petit-Saut dam, French Guiana - Lab288 P1 (version 2) (version 2) | ecosystem: Host-associated > Arthropoda: Insects >... | reverse complement strand
GGTGCAATAGAAATATTTTTAAAAGAAAAGCAAGGCCCCCCGGGGGGAAGGGGAAAAAAAAAAAAAGGGCCGGAGGAAAAAAAAAAAAAAAAAAAAAAGGTTGTTGAAAGCCCCCCGGGGGGGGGGGGGGGGGGGAAGGTTTCGAAAACTGAGTAATCTAACGTGAAGGTAACTGTACTCACCACAGTAAATATCCCTTCTTTTTGTCGCTCTATTCCAATACAGAGAGGGAAATGTCTCCCTTTTTGTTATTTCGTATTTCCATTCCACAGTTTCATGCAGTTTCTTTCTTTTTGCTATAGTTAATCTACATTTTAAAACAGAAATAAGCTGGAAAAATGAAGCGCTTCCGGTTGATGAGTACATCAACTGTTTAAACAGAAAATACTGCTTCATAGAATAAAGCTCGCTACCTGTTTAAGACAGATTGAGTTCAGCTGAATATAAAAATTCCCTAAAATACTTGGCGGTGTTCTGAAATTATTTACGCGATGAAACAATATCCATTTATAATTTTAATTCAACACAAACATTACCTAGCGTAGAGGTACATCAAAGAAAACATTACCCTTCCTCTCCTTGGAGACTCAAATATCCGCATTTACTTTTCTTTCGACTACATTTTTTATGGCGGATACAATCATAATGACAGAGAATTCAAGGTTTCAGGTTCTCACAGCGGTGTTACTGATGATTAAAGTCTACTTAGATATGACACTATGTCATTGAGCGAGTGGTTAACGACGTTTCGGAGGGTCGCAATACTTTTACCTTCGGAGGCCAACAAGTCCAAGAACTCCTTAACACTTGAAGACGAAGACACTGAGGTCCTTCGAAACTTAAGAATCACTCAGCGACACAGCAACACATTGTAGTCGAACCGAATCCTCGATTAAATTCAGCCAATTTATTAAACTGTCTGGCTTCCGCATATAAGCTCGTATGGGCAAACAGACGTTAAGAAGAAATTCGTGATAACAAGTAAGAAATATGAAATAAAATGTACAGCAGAAAGTGCTAAATATGAAAAGATTTAGAAGAAATCTTCAGGTATATGTAGACTTAATTACAGTTAGTGTTAGATATCTTTACATCTGCAGGCAGCATTAGCGGCATTAACACAGCTAGCTGACGGCCTGAACTTCCTACAGCACAAAACAATAGACACAGAGCAATCTAACCTAATGGGTGTTCGTTAACTCAGTACGGTTCATGTTATGTTTGTAGACAAGCTGTATATTTATAATATTCAAGATGAGTTTTGCCTGTATCTATATATCGGTGTGAAACAGGGTAACACCATGAATTAAAATAAAATGTAAGAAAAGACGGAACAAAATTATTCACAACCAAGTTTCCTTGTAATATATTTATTCAACTGAACTACAGTAAAAACGTGCATGAAAATAAAAAAAAACGCTTTCTTTTGATTACTACAGATAATTAAATGTACGAGGACTGATGTAATGAACAGTTAAACATACACACGAACGGACCTGACTGCGATCTGTATGTGTTTCTGTATGCTGCATCTCTAATCACAAACTGCGGTACCAACCGGACCCCGCAGCTCCATAAACCTGAGAGTCAGTTTTCATTTCCACTTAATGTAACTATTTATTTAGCAAACCGATTGAACTGAACTGCACCACAGGCGCCAGAATAACGCGTTCAAGCAACCAGACGTAATCCAGTAACAAGGTGAGTCAGCCGGTCAGGCGGTAAATAACGACAGACTCAATAACCGGAATACCAAAAAGACCGAATTCTGAACTCAGAAAAGATTAAGGCTGGTCAGGCGGACCCCTATCCGTGGACTCAGCGTCCCGAAAAAAATTGGAAAATTAAAGAAATAAACGGTTCTTAAGTTTCTAAACGCGCGGGAAACGAGAACGGGCCGAAACACGGTGAAATCCAGCAGCCCAAACACGCCCAATAATTGACTCATCTTCCTTTGTCCCCGTACACACTGTTCCCCGCAAACTTGCCACCATTCTGCTTCTAGCGTTCTCGCTGTTCGAATTAGTTGCCGCGTTTCGCAGTGTTTGTGCTCAGAAAGCAACAAGAAGAATGGAGAAGTCGGTGAGTACCCACAATAGGCTAAGATATTTTTTAACAAATAAAATTTTCTTATTACAGGTTATGTACAGGTACGTACTTATGATTTTCATTGCAAAATGTGTAACAGTAACACATTTTTTTCATTTCGTATGCAGCGCTTTGATGGAAAAGCATGAATTTTATTGTTCTGTCATCTCTTGAAACTCTACATGATACTGTACAGTACAGGTACTGTATTTTTTCATTGCTCTATCGTCTCTTGAGGATTAAACTAAAACGCGAGAATCCCTTACTTTCTTACGTACGAGAGAGAAATAAAATACACTGTAAATGTACTATGTAGTGTACAGTACACTTAATTATAATTTAAATAATGTTGGTAATATATTACTGTGCGTAACTTATAAATTAATCTTTACCGCATTTGTGTATGTTACACGAATATCACGTTATATATAGCGTTCGGTATTATCCGCGGTTTCACGTAACCGCGGTAGGTCTTGGAACGTATTAACATCGGATAGGGGGGTCCGTCTGTGTATATCGCTTGTGGGTTTCGAGATTTTACAGAAAAAAATAAGTGGTTATGAAGTATTTTGCCCTGAAGTTGGAAGTCGTACGTCCTTCCGAATACTTGTTACGCACCTATCCGACTATACGGCGTCACGGCAAAGAAAGCGTCGATCTGATAATTCATATGCAAAAAATGTGTCTAAACATTGTGCTTCGAAGCATAATTTATAGAAGTGCGCAGATAAGCCATGTGCCTCCACACTATAACACGTACCCACAAGGAAGGTGCAGAATCTTGCCTATTACAACTGTGAGGTGCTAGGTGAACTGTTCGAGTACTGTCAGTTACTGGTTAATTGCCCGATAACAACCGCGATAAAGCGGACAGTTTATCAACTCGCTACGGCTTGGGGGTACGGGGTTCGAACCCCGGTAGGAACTAACAATTTCCCTTCTCCACATCTGTCCAGACCGGACTCGGGGCCAACACAACCTCCTCTAAAATGGGGACCGGGATTCTTTCCAGAGAGGAAAACAGGTGATACATGGCTTTTACCACCCACTCCCATCCAGTGCAGAGGTTAAGAATGAGTAAGACTATAAATCCACACCCTCTCTGTGCTCTCTGTTTCATGTTAAGTGGTGACCTTTACCAGAAAATTTTGACGATTTCAATCTTTAGCTACGGCTTCCATACTGACACACAGCCATGCAATGCACTTTTTGACGGGCAGCTAACAACGTCACTTAATATGGGCCTGTAAGTTATCTAAATTCTTCCTGAAAGATCGAGACTCTAATACTGACTGAAGCATACGCACCAGAAACTGCTGTTTGATACTGCCATCGTCTGGCAATGTTTGTAACTATCGAAAATAATCCCTACTGTTGCGCAACACACACAGTCAAACACAAACAACATGCGTTGCACAATGGGACCCTTTGTGTGTTTATAGAAAATTTTTAAGAAAATCTAACAGCTACAGATGAATGAACAATGACCTTGCCCTCCTGCTGTCCCATCCATCTCTTATTTAAACTGGTTATTTTCAGGCGTCGGTACTACAGACTTGTCGATATTACAGATTCAACTCTTCTGGTATATGTGGATATGAAGGCTGGCAAATAGTTACAGAAGATTCCAAGGACAGCACTAACTTCATGGTTAGGGTCATTCTATCGAACAAGTGTGTTCTCTGTTGCAATGCTTCACTCTGAACAGAAAGGCATGAATGTTCAAAGGGGTAATCGTAGAGTGGAACAAACTTCTCCCTTGGGTTGCATAAGTACCACACTGTAATCCCTACGTTACTGATTTTTGAGCCCAGAAGGAAGGATCAGTGTTCAACTTCACAATCCGACCGCTTTACCCAAGGATGAAAATCTCGGTACGAAGGTGGGCGCAAAGCTTTGTGGTAAAAAAGGAAAAGTGTTGCACAGCAGGGATTCTAGCAGAGATTATTTCTTCGTCCAGATGACAGCAACGTCGCAGTACGAAATGAGATATCCCAGGTCCAAGTACATGAAGAAGAGCCGAACTGTTTTCAGCCACAAACATGGAAGTTCAAAATGACGCAAAATTCGTTTTAAATTACTGTGTGGAAAATTTCGTTAACCCATTAAATAAATTTCATAAAATCACCAGACAATGTACGAGTAAAATGGCGTGTCAGCCCGTTTATCTGTTTTATCTCTGAAACTCCTCGACAAATAGAGATAAAATTTGGTGTTATTCGCGTCCGTGCACTAATTGATATTTATATTAGAAAATACTAGCAAATTGCAAAATAATGAAAACAGCTCACCTTCAGCATATTTCGAACCTCTTGGGTTCATCTTCAGGCGGTATACATCAATAATGTGCATAAAACATAGATATGATGTAAATAAATTTCGTTAAAATAAGGGTTTGATGTATGTAACACACTCTCTACGTTCTATAGTTAATGAAATTATGAAACAAATTTATGTTCATGGTGTATGGTGTCATTCCTCGAGAGCCGTTCGACCGATTTTGATAAAATTTTTTTCTGGACAACCATGTTTTTCCGTCGAACTCTTCTTGCTTTGTTTACAGGACACCATCCGAAATGACATTCACAAACCGTAAAAGTAAGAGGTAAGACCAAGACAATGGGAGCGACAGAATCAGTACACAATACTGAAGTCATGAATTTAGGAAATACAAGTGACGTTACACGTAGCGAGATGCAATGGAACCTATCTTGTGTCGTTTATTAGCTTTGGAACGACAGGCTTTCCTGCACTTTCTCCAGAACTGAAGATGGAGGCAGCAGTTTTTCCGAAATTTGCCAAATTCTTGCCAGATTATACGGTGTTAGATCTCGCAAGTACCTAATCTGACGCGGAGCTGCCCTGATTGCTCGGATATTGGATTTGTCTATACGCTGAACGTGCCAGCGTGTCAATGGAATACGGGAAGGCGCAAAATACTGTTTCTTTTGTTATAAGTGAGTATTCTTTAAGTTATTCAGAGACGTAGAATCAACTGGTGAGAGATACAGAGGGCACAATACTCTAATATAACCCCTGCATTGATGTAACATACAGAGAAAAATAGCTAAATGTTTCGGCTTAATTACAAGCCGCCACCGACCAACTACGAGAGCCAAAAGTTTGATATCACAAAAATGATCGTACTAGATAAAATACACTGCAGTGGTCCCCCCCCCCGTACATTTGCTACCGTTGGCCTGATGATGGCTTCTCATTAAGTCTTAACACCTTGTCAAATTTCCCTTTATCTTGGCTGAAAAAGGACTTGTTTTATACTGTCCTGTCATTTATTTATCTGTTATAGGACACAAGTAACGGCATGTCTAAAACAAATACTTAAGCAGTGAAGCTATTTACAGCCGGTGACATGAAACAATATATAAAGGAATTACGAAACTATCTGATAAATGATGAATGACATACATACATCTGTCCACATGGTTTGAGTCTTGCATTGATGAAACAACGTTGGCTCGTCTTGCGTAATCGCATATACTTGATGTGTGTAAAATATAGAAGTGACAGAAATGGCGATACAGTACTGGGTAGTCCAAGCTGCGTGCAGTTCATACTCCACTCAATCCTGTCCCCTGTCCAAACAGGCGGCGTGTAATTTACAATATTTTTAATGGGCTATATAAAGAGATGAATATTACTGAAAGTGTGTAAGTATCAACTGTATTGCGGTCAGTTTGTTAAATCTCATATTTGGTTTTATATTGAGGAAATATTTAGAAGAGAAAAGCCGTTTGGATGAAACAGAATTATACAACATAATGAATGTTTTGCATTCTGGGTATGGAGTTTAAATTAGACGTTTTGGATCCCAATTAGACAGAAATTAAATGGTTGAATATTTGCAAGTGAAAATTGTGTAAACTAAAACAGAGAGGAAATACGGCAGTTGAAAATAAACCAAAATCACTATACAGCAATCACCAAGCTCTCACTCGAGACCTCGCAGCTGCTATGCCTGACTTCGGTCTTGGGACTTCCCAAACAAGATCGCAGAGTGTGTCAGTGCAAGTGAATGATTGGACCACTAGTGTTCTGTGTGTCAGTGTTCTGTTAATAATTAGGCCATTACTGTTCTATGCGCCAGTGTCCTGTTCATAATTAGGCTATTATTGCTATATACCCCAGTGTTCTGTTAATAATTAGATCATTACTGTTCTATATGTCAGCGTCGTTAATGATTAGGCCATTACTGCTCTATGCTCCAGTTTTCTGTTAATAATTAGGCCATTACTGTTCTATGCGCCAGTGTCCTGTTCATAATTAGGCTATTATTGCTATATACCCCATTGTTCTGTTAATAATTAGATCATTACTGTTCTATATGTCAGCGTTGTTAATGATTAGGCCATTACTGCTCTATGCTCCAGTTTTCTGTTAATAATTAGGCTATTACTGTTCTATGTGTCAGTGATCTGTTAATAATTAGGCCATCACTGTTTTATGTGACCATACTTTCACATTTATATTATACAATATTCATAGACATGGCATAGCGACCTTATGACCTTTTGTAACCCGGGGTCAAGGGGCGGAGAGGGAGGGATGGTGGATGCCGTTACCATGACAACGAGGAAAGAGAGGTGCGGAGAGGGGTCAGGGACGAGAGAATGTATTAGAGATGAGGGAATGAAGAGACGTATGGGAGGGGAAATGTTGAAAAGAAAGACAGCAAGTGAGAGAGAGGAACTGGATGCTGTCCTGTTTACTGCAGGTGCTGAGAAAATATAAGGGCACTTTCAAAAGACAATAAAATTGCACTTAATTTATTTCCAATAATTTTGTTTATAGATTATATATTTGGAGCAAGGAGAATGTGGAAATACAAATCATATGCATATGTCTGCTTTCACCCACTGGCATTCCTTAACGACTAAGCTGTTTGGCTTGTTTTAGAAGTAGCAAAATTGTCAGAAAAAATTTCGCGTATCCGACTGATTGGTCAACAAACGCAGTGCATGTATACGGTATTGATTAGGTAGTCCTAACATTATTCTATGAAGGGCACAAATCATAAATCTCCTCGTTATGCAATCTCCTCCACTCTCCTGTTATCTCCACCCTCTTAGGCCCAAATATCTTCCACCTCATCTTGTTCTCTGACGCTCTCGGCGTGTGTTAGTATATTTTAAAGGTTTTAATTAACTGATGTACGTAATTTGAGTATACACGAAATGAAGGCAGCATGCGAGGGAATTAACTAGGATATACATTAAGTAAAGATATAGTTTTTAAAAGAACATCTTAAAAAATACCCATGTGTAGAACGATTTAAAACATTCCACATTACGATGCCTTCCTTTCATCAAAGGCATGCAGTGAAATTACTGAAGGACAGAGTCTGATTTTCGTAGTTCTGATCTACTTCGAATTTGCAGACGACATTCACTTTGGTTCGTTAGCCTTCTGCTGATCGTCACCAAAATGTCCAAACCGGCTATGGAACCCTTCCAGACTTCTATTCAGTGGGTACCGGAGGGCCCAGGTATCGGGGGTAAAGCAGCCGAGGCGTGAAGATCTTTTTAATATTACTATGTGTTGATATTAGTACTATAAAAGTCAAGTTCATATTAACTGTTTCCACTCAATTAATGAAGGGATTTAATCTTTAAATATGTTTTGATTTTAAATATTCCGACCTCCAACGTTACCGCGCGTTCTTCGCAGAACTTGTACGGAGGCGGCCGTACCAGCCAATTGTGAAACATTGGTTTTAGAATGAAGATTTACACCGTCGAATAGCAAACCGATTAGTCAAAAAAGAATCAGTATGCACATGCTTTAGGACTAAACTGAGGCAGGACTCCGGTGTTTGTTACGAATGGCTCAGGAAGACAACGAAAACCGAAAGGACAACAATATCCAAGGTGAGATATGAACCCTGCGCCTCGCGTACACAAGACGTAGAGTGTTTCCAATAAGCTAAATTGCTACGTGACGTCGATACAAAACTTCGCTGTTCGCTACGCCATACCTAGCAAAAGCTACATTTCACTGGGGTAATAGGATCTTGGAAGTTCAGCTGGGGCATAACGCTTAAGATCACTGCAGGGAAGATGATGATGCTGGCAACAGGAAGAATGTAGAGAAGCAAAGATTTATCAATCAAAGAAGTTAGACATGAAATGAAAAACATAACCATTTCACGGATTATAGATAGTTGTAAAAATAGGAAATGTGGGCATAAAGGAACATCCAGGCGTTTTCGGATCTTTGCATCCTGGACACTTCTCAGACGGCCAAGCCATTTGATCTATAGCCGTCGCACTTTCTGTTGTTGTTCACAATTGTACAAGTAGCATAGAGGCCTGGTGCTATTATACTTCTTTGGAAAATCCGTTATTCATGTATCTACATGCATTAAATATTGCAAATGTAATTTGTAACTGTTCCTAAAGCTAATTATGTATCATGAAAATCGCATTTCCTTTGTACTAAATATTCGATCATCTAAATTCTGTCGGGCTTACTCGTCCTGTTTAATTATCTCGTATGTTGCGTGATTTTTTTAAATTTTACATTACGTATGCAAGTTTATTTCGCTAATAATTTTATTTAGAACATTTAATACTTCTTACAAACCCAGAGCGATATTTGCAAAAACAGTTTAAGTCTTCATGCACACAGGCTCACGTGTTATTTCATCACATTTCAAGCAAATTTAATATTCGACATTTTTATAAAACTTCCCAATGTACAATTTTACAGGAACTCTTCCACTGGAGCTCAGTTGGTCTAGGCGGAAGCGCACGCAGACATGACGAAATAATAGCAGCTTCTGTCATGCTTGACAAAACAGATTAAAAAAATGAAGTTTGAAGACCTTCATTGCACTGATCAGTCATGAGCTGATGTCTGGATTACGACACTGCGTATTTCGTTGGTGCGTCCTGCCGTCTTAGACAAACATACCATTACTATCTTCAGCTTAATACATCGTAATAAATATTCAAATCGCGTACAAATTTTTATGCTCTATTATAAATTATTAAAGCTTAAGATTACCTTGCATTATATACAAGTATTAAGGCCGTACCTCGCAGTAAACACATTCCACCTCGGTTATAAAAACCTATCAATTAATGTTATATAAGGAAATAATCGCTGTTTGTCCTGAGATCCATACACAACACTGTCTGTGCAGAAGGTAGAATTTTTGAATGAGAAACATGGTGGTACATAAACTAAGGAGTTAAAGTAGTTCGAGTTATCCAAACAAAAAAGTTGGATCTTTAAGAGAATACAGTGAAGGAAAAGATATCCTTGAGTGTACAGCTACACCCATTTTGACGGCAGGAACCAGATGAAACTGACTGGTGAGATTCACCTCCGGGCCGCTTTAGTTCCTGGGAAACAGTCCCTGACGCCCATTGAATATGTGGCTGGGCGGATCCCAGGACCGGTCTGGACATTTTGGACAATATCAACATCTTTTATGCCTGCTGGAAATTGAATCACAGTTCTTTCGACACCCAGCCCACAGCCAGTCGCTGTACCCGATGTAATATCTTTACTGTCCCAGCACATTTTGCAAATGCTGAGCTGCCCTCAATTGTGTATCTAGAAAGAGAAGGCAAAACGCGAGAGGGTACAAAATGCAGCTGCAACGCGGGCCATAACGAACAATTTAACGGCACAGTTACTGCTGTGGTCGTATTTCCCTCGGCCCTACTTCCAGCAAAATGAGGCGGCACCCCATTTTCCTCAACCAGTCCGTGATTGTCTGGACGAAACTATTCCTCATTGCTGTAGAATGGCAGACAGCAGCGAAAGGGCAATCGTAATATAAGTGTATGAGTGGGTGTTGTTTAACAACGCTGTCAGTTGCTAAGATTATACTGCATCAGTGATGAGATGAATGAATTATTATGGATCATTAGTGGAATGGTACTGTGAAAGGAAAACAGAAGTACTGGGACAACGGCATGTAACAGTGCAATTCCGTCCACCATTCTTACACTGAATGGCCCGAGATCGAATCCTGGCTTTTATTGTGACAGGATCGAATTAATCGCCTGAACCATAGCACGGCTTATCATTGTGTCTTTACTGTAATCGACTGTACTAACGAAAAAAAAGTGATGGGCAGAAAATACAGCAGGATAGGGCGAAACCTTAAGGAAGTGAAAGGGAAAATTACAAATGCACCTAGGACTTGCAAAATGCACCTAGGACTTGCACAGATGTCACCCTTATCATAGATTTTATCAACGATCATTGCATGTACTGAGACGCACTTATGTTAAACAAGCAGGAACACTTCTCTGTTACGAGCCCAGTGGCAACTAGAAATACCACACGGCTCTCCTCCAATCTCACGGTTGCGTTTTGTGTTCCTGTTAATCTCACAAGAAGAGGCTTTACGCTATTTCCCTCAGCATCACCGATCTCACTTTACAAGGGCAAAAGTTGTGTCTTATGTGAGATATCACTTGAGTATTCACGTCAAATTTACATGAAATCCTCTCTTTATGGGCCGTGCAATGGTTCGGGCCGTTCGTCGCCGGAGTCTCATTCAGAAAACTTGGGTTCGGAAACAGGCCAGTTCATATGAAATTTGTGGTGGACAAAGTGGCACTGAGACAGAGTTTTATCAAAGTAATTCCACTTCCTCCTGTTAGTATGATCCACCAGTGCGCCATAATCATCTGTATCTACGTTGTACTCTTACGAGAAGGACAAACTGGCAAAGTCTGGGAACTTTCAAAGAAAACAAGTCTCTTTGGTCTGCCGGAGAGATTGGACAAAAAAACTACACTGTTCTTCTATTTAGTTACCAAAGCGAATAACATTTTATGTATTTCCGGTGTGCGGGTTCCTTTGCAAAGAGCAAGTCGGGTCTGGGACAGTATGAGCGACGACGCTAATATCACGATAAACCGCTGACTGTGACAGCAGCCTGTACAAACAGACCTACCACTACGTGCTAAGGGATTGTCAATTATTTAGTCCTGTAGACCAAGGCAGAAAGGATCACAAAAACTTCGCAAATAAAGAACACTTCCACTTGCTGTCAATCTCCTGGAATGTTACGCTGTGATGACAGCTCGTATATAGTTGCCCGCTTTTCGCGGAATCGCAGTGACTTCATATTTAGGTCCAAGCAACTGATTTGTACAGTATCAGTTTTAATGGAATCCATCCCGTTGTGCTGTGAAGTATTAATATTGGCACGCTTTTACTGCCGACAAGCACATTAAACTTTTAACAATTTAAAAAACAAATCCTTCCTTTTCAGTCCTTAACGACCATTGCCAAGAACTGAAATTCAAGATCTAAAAACATAACCAAACATGCCTATAGATGTTTAAAAATTTGTGTGATCTCGCAAATTTTCACAAACTTTTACAAAGTTGTCACAGCACTGAAGTGTTTATAGTTGATATTCCTTTTTTATTCCTCGCATAATTTTTTTGATATATGTAATATATAATAACCAACAAATATATGCGAGAAATAGAAAATATGTATACATTTCGATGGTACGACAACTTTGTAAACTTAAAAAATTTATGAGGTCTCACAAATTTGAAAGCATCTACTTGCATATTCACTTGTATTTTAAATCATGTACTTTAGCGCCTGATAAGGGTCCTTAGGGACCGAAACATGTGGAATTTATTGATGTTATTATTAAACATTTGTTGTGTTTGAAGGTAGTATATATGTCAATAATCATTGATAATGTGGGTTAGAATTTGAAGTCTGATTTATGCTACTTGTTTTGAACCTGAAAATAAAGACACTAAGACAGGTCGAAACGTCGGCAAATACAAGCCAACATGGTGTGGAGTATGAGAAGACATGAATCTTCAGCAACAACAACTGCAAAACAAGACCACACAACAAACAAAACGTAGAGGGTAGAGATATGAACATCCACGTGTGAGCCTTAATGATACTGACCTAAGGACGCTGGTGATACGTGTGAGTCACACGTCACTGAATGTGGTGTGATGTTCAGTTGCAGTAGCACTAATAAAACAGTCGTTGCGCGGAATTGGTGTTCATTTGCATGTGATAATATTACCCGGTCACACTGGCGACTACCTAGGCATGAGGACAACAGAATCGATTGCTGCCAGATCAGTGGGATCACCAGTGCTGGCCACGAGACTTCCCCTCAGCCCAACACTGTATACATGGCGCAATGCCGACTTGATAGGAAAATGGGGCACAGTGCACGGAAATGCGATATTAGTCCGCACTGTAATTTTTTTCTATCTTATATAAAATTAGTGTAATAAACTATGTCAAAGATAAGAGGAAATTATTATTACAATGCATGTTACACTGATTTAACCTTAGAGATTTATGAATTATGCCCATACATTTGTAGGAAAAAATTGATTATTTTCCCAAGAATGGCACTCACAATAAAATAATTTTTTCGTTTCGAAGTGAACAGTGAACTATTAAAAGTCATTAGCCTAAATATGTACGTAAACTTACGTAAAACATAATATGACGAAATATATCACTGGGCAGGTATTTGTTGTCTTCTGGAATATGGCCAGTTGTAAGTCTTGTGAATATGTAGCTACCCAGATTTCGGAGGAAAGGAGTGACCTAGTTCTATTCGGAGGAAGGACGTAAATAAAATTAATAATAGCAAAGAAGGAAAATATATTCAGATATGTTTTGTAAGATGACCACTGTACCGCTCGTATCCGTGTCTAACAGAGTACATGGCGTCGCAACCCACAAAGACAGTACACCTGACGTGCACAAACACCACCCTACTTGGACACACTTACATGCAGTGTAACATAGACAAACCACAGCCTAGGCCTCCAGGTCATTTATCAGTCTGTTCCTAACATACAAGAGAAACATTATTACAACTTAGACCTCTATAGCAGCGTTTCTCAATTTTTATTTCTGAAAATTCCTCTCTACAGAAGTGGAAAACAAACAAAGAAACAAACAAACAAAGATACAGTTGGTAGGAGACGGCCATTAAGCCAGTACTCCCACCTGCCGGACAAAAGTTACAACAATATTTCCACGGACTTTTTTTGCATTTCTCTCATTTCAAATTTCTTTAAACTTCACGATTTCTCACCAAACCCTGGCTAACACACACTGCTTTAGATACTCAGATTAAACTGAAGAATGTTTAAAGATCCAGTTCGTACCGCGCAGTAAACACACTCCATCTCAGTTACAAAAACCAACCAGTTAATGCAGTATAAGGAAATAATCGCTATTTGTTCTGAGATCAAACCAGATTTCCACACATTCACCATTGACATTAAACAGTTGTCCCACCGTGGCACGAAGACTTGTATCCTGGCGTAAAAAAAAAATTGTGTTAAGCGTCTATGAAGTGACAGTTTGTTTGACGTAGGCGTCTGTTGTGTATCGCTTGCCAACCGGACTTGTGCGTGGTTAAGGCGCTACAGATGCGGGGTAACGGACGCCCCTTCGTACATTTGCGCTCTGGGTTACACCGAGGTTCTGCATGGGCTTCCTCAGACCATACAAGAAAATTACCGGACATTTCCTCGAAACCATAAACGACTGCTTCCTTGAACAGTCTTTCCCATTCAGTATCTACGAATCATCCCAACAACTGACCCTACATAACACGACAGTCCTGGAACAACCAAACTATTAACAAAAGTCTCATACAAGCCATAGGTTTACAACCACAATTTTTCTTAACAGCTGGAGAACTGCGCTCCTCTGGGTTTTTACACAGCGTGTGCTGGTAATTTCTTACCGACATTTCGGAAAGCCTATCGATCCCACCCTTAGTGTTCAAGAATCGAAAAGAAAGCCTGTAGCCCCCAAAACGGAGATTATATAGGGGAGAGTGTGAGCGGTGAAAATGTCTCAGTAGTGTGGTGTGAGGCAATAGGGTTGTAGCGGGGAGTGGGGTAGTCAATGCAGCTGGACAGATAAGCTCCTGATGGAAGGAATTCTAACCTGTGTAACAGCCAGACACAAGAGAACACTGACATGAGCTAAGTGGGAAGAAGGAACGGAAGTATAAGATTAATAAATGACAATCTAAAACAAAATAATAGGAGGGGGTAAGTCGCAGCCCAGCTCTATAGCATGGTAAAAATACCAAGCTACAGCGATAGGTAGTCCCGAAAAGTCGGTAATAAATTACCACTACTCGCTGCGTAATAATCCAGAAGAGCGTAGTTTTCGGGGCGGAACCTGATATCACGCACAAATTTTCTTCTTAGCAATATTAAGCATTTGATAACGCCTCATTTTGCAACAAGTATAAATTTTCGCTTCTCTATGACAGAAAAAGAAAAATGATACAGTATGGTTTCATTTATCCTAATCTAGTGTCTTGCAACTTGGAGGAGGCTGCAACATCTTGAATTGCATAACACCACGCAATTTCAAAAGTTGCGTTCTTTTTCATTTCACTTCGAGGCCCATTATCATCTCTCATTGTGTTCTCACGCACTAAGGTCCTAACATTGTGTTAAGAGTATCACATTTCTTAGGTTTATAGCATAATAAGCAGTCCTGCCACTACCTGTGGCTCCCAACAACTCATTGTGTATTAATCAGTGCTACAGACGACATGAAACTTTCATTTCAACTCGTCCGTAACTCAATAAAAATCCCCACTGCAATCAGTTTAAAACTGCACGCCACCTCCATAGGTCACAGCATTAAAGAATCTGACAAAAGCTCAAATACTCGTTCACAGCCTTCCCTGGAACCCGAAAGCTCATAATAATCCGTCATGGACCCCCACCACACATTTAAGCCATCTTAAGTGACCGGTTTTTAAAGCCAAACGCAATGCGTTTACCGCGCGGTACGAGCTGGACCTTTAAATACAATTCACACTAATTTTCATCTTCATAGTATTCTAGCTACTGACATATTGTGATACTGACAGGAAAGCCAGTAACTTCCGAGGAGCATTTGCTTAAGGGTAAGAGTTAAAGCAGGGTCTAAAAGGTTATTTTGAGGGGTGGGGGACATTTTGTACGATTTCAGGGCTTAATGTTGATGTTTGTGTACTGGTCGTCTGGATTTAGAAGCCGCTTAAGTTTATCGACCCTGAAGATGGAAGCAGTACCGATCAGTAAGGGCAAATGGCATCCAGACTCAGACCTGTCATTTTAAATTACAGTGGCATTGCTAAAATTCCAGTTCTTCAGGAATGCGGCGCTGTGTGGCTATCGACGTTTCGAAGGATCTTAATGCCTTCATCTTGAAGGGTCAATCTCTTCGATCTATCAAGATGAAGGCACTACGACCCTTCGAAACGTCGGTCAACACTTACCCAATGACACGGCGTAATTTTCTGAAGAACTTAATTCTAATTAACACAGTTACAAAAAAAATTAAATTATTCGAAAGAATAGACCACAAGCCTTAAATCTTTGAAGATTTAAGGGCGAAAAAAATCAGTACTATCTTCTTAGGCTGAAAGGCGCTTCAGTTTCTACGAATTACCCGACTTTTCAGAGACCAACTCCGTCTCCAGAATCTGTCTTGGGCGGACGGGTTCTGTCTCTGAAGCATCGGTGGGTTTGAGCTAACTGATGCTTCTGTCAGGCCGAGAAGATATGCGTGTGCAGCCAACAATTTTTTTATTTAGCAGGGGACCTAACGACGACATATAAACTGTAATAGGTTGTAGGGTGAACTGTCAAGCTGCAGCTAATACCATCTTTTGGCTTGTGTAAATAGATATCCTACACAGCGGGACTACAATGCACGCATAAAGTGATACTGCCGGTGTATGGCCACAGCTGGACCAGGCAGCCTGCCGTGCCGCGAAATCGGTAGGAGGATCGGAAAATGTGAAGAGCAGGTTGAAACTAACACACTGACACAAATTTAAATGTTGCCGATCTGACGGTTACTTTGTATACCACTAATTTTCACATTCACAAATTCTACGCTTTGCCCATACAATGTGTTGATGTGTTTCGTATGGATCTAAGAACAAACAGCGATTATTCCCCAATGCACCATTAACTGACTGGTTTTTATAACCGAGACGGAGTGTGTTTACTGCGCGGTACGAAATAAATCCTTACGTACAAATGAAGTTAATTTTAGTCTTAAAATGATTAATAAGTTGCAAGTATACGTGATCATCCATGCCGATGGCGATTTTCTTTCCATCGTCCTTTCAAGAGACCAGGGGAATTCTTCTTTAAGGGCCATCTTCTCAAATTAATTTCTACTCTCTAATCATTTCCATATTTCTACTTCATTCGTACCTCCATAACGTACACCAACTTCACCTTTAAGTAACATTTCCATTAATCTAGCATCAGCAACATTTCTTTCCTGAGCGACTTGTATTTTTCGTCTATAATATTTTTGTAAAACAAAATAAGATCAGAAAAGGACTGCACTCTACAGGGCCATTAGGCAGCGAGTAATGGTAATTTCGTACCGACGTTTCGAGACAACCTATACGTCCAAAACAAGATCAGTAACAAACATTTTTATTGTTTTGTTCGAGTTAACTCTCACAAACCCAGAGACCTTCATATAAAACCTGTCAATTAAGGAGAGTGAAACTTTCAATACAAATGGCTTTTCCTTTTAAACAGCGTCCTTTTCTGCAAACACGTGTTTTTGAATCACACTGTTAATACGTTTGTCTAATTTGTATACAACGGCCGAATATGCATTTGACAGTTAATCTTGTGAGTTGTTTATGAGAAACCCCTTCTTGTGCTACCCTGAAGAAGGCAGCAATTTCCTGAAAAGGGGATCTTTAAAATATACCCATACAATAGTACGAGGTGTTACATTTAGTGTTCATCAAGTCACACTATCACATCAAAACACGAATAAGCTGCACTAAGTGGCAAACAGCCGATCCCAGTGGCCGCACGGTCTAAGGCGTCGGTCTGCGGCTGCTCGCTTGTTGGGATCGTGGGTTCGAATCCCGCAGGAGGCATGGAAGTATTTATCTTCTGATTGTTGTGTGTTGTCAGGTGCAGGTCTCTGAGTCGGGCTGATCACTCGTTCAGAGGAGTACTATCGGATGTGTGTGTATATGTGTGTGTGTGTGTGGTGTGTGTGTGTGAATGTGCGTGTGTGTGGTGTGTGTCTGTGATGTGTGTGTGTGTGTGGTGTGTGTGTGTGTGTGGTGTGTGTGTGTGTGTGTGGTGTGTGGTGTGTGTGTGTGTCTGTGGTGTGTGTGTGTGTGAGTGGTGTGTGAGTGTGTGTGTGTTTGTGTGAGTGTGAGTTTGTGTGTGTGTGTGTGTGTGTGTGTGTGTGTGAGTGTGTGTCTAATTTTGCGGAGTCTACAAACCTCACAAATGAGGCCAGAATTGGGCTGTTGAGCCGCAGGAAAAGAAATGACACACATCATTAGATGGTTATCATTTAACATTGATCGTTACATAGATTCCGAACAACATACTTTCTAGCTTCTATGATGATGACGATGATGACGATAATGATGATGACTACGACGACGAAACTACACACCGACTAGGCTTCGTACATCATGGCAAATAATACTAATCCAAGAAATGTCCATTCTTTGAATCGTTAATAGATTCACTGAAATAATTTGCAAATATTTCACACCGAAGTGCTAGAAGTTGTGTTTGTTTCAATCACACCTCCACCACATTAAACGCTGAGCTGACGGTTAAGCACAGGATATTCGTACGTTTTACAGGTTAGATGCTGAAATTTCAGAATTCAAATATCTGAGAATGATCCTGTATTTTTGGGTAAGTGGTTAAAGACGTTTCGAGAACACCGCTTGGCCCTGAAGATAGCCATTAAAACGTTCAAAACGTCAGGACCCACACATAAACAGCACAGCGTCAGAACTGAATGACCGGCAACACCGATGAGAGTGCTTAAAATCCCTTGTGTGCAGCAAATTACGTATGAAAGTACACATGAATGATTTACTGCTACAAATAAACGCTTTTATACAACTGGGACACGATAAATTAAATAAGTGAACGGAAAAAAGGCTGAAATGGTGTAGTAGTAGTAGTAGTAGGAGTGGTGGTGGTGGTGGTGGTGGAGGAGGGGGGGGGGGGGGGGGGGGGGGGGGTGAAAGGGGGGGGGGGGGGGGGGGGGTGGTGGTGGTGGTAGTGGGGGTGGTGGTGGTGGTGGTGGTGGTGAT